>ERZ842401.4442-NODE-4442-length-16348-cov-50.339901_pt1 | contig 16348 bp, 18 predicted proteins | sample MGYA00521270_ERZ842401 | MGnify/ENA primary metagenome ERZ842401 (study PRJEB31892, sample SAMEA3878208) | bioreactor metagenome | biome: Moose rumen | place: Sweden | collected 2011-10 | study: EMG produced TPA metagenomics assembly of the PRJEB12797 data set...
TTAAATACGGAACGCAAAACGCAATGGGTTACACCTTCGGCAATTATACAGTACCGACGGGAAAATGGGGTGATGTCGTAACGGCTGACGATTTGCGCTATACATATCTTTGGGGGACGGACTTTAAGGCTACAAACGGTCAAAGCTACACCGATGAACAGATACAGTATTTCATTGACGCGGCATTGACTGAAATTGAAAGAGAACTTGATATTACAATCAAGAAGCGCAAAATCCGCTACAATGCAACAGAAAGACAACTTGAAAAGGGTAAAGATTACGACGTAGACGAAAGCGTATATGATTTCCGCTATTCACGCATTGCACGTTACGGATTTATCAAAACAAGGCAAAAGCCTATTATCCGATTGCACAAATTGGAACTGCTCAGCCGTTTTATCGGTGCGCGGGATTTGACGAAAACAACAATCATTGACAAGCAAAAAGGCATTTTGAAGTTTTTGGAACGACCGCCTAAACCTAGCGAAACTTCGCGCGGCGTGTCTACCGCAATTAGTATGTATGGCAGTGAAACATTAGGTGCAAATCTCTTTTATGCGATTGATTACGACGCAGGATTTGAAACAAGCGACGATGTGCCAGCCGATTTAAGAGAGATTATCGCAAAACAGGCGGCTGTTTCGCTTCTCAATATTATCGGCGACGGTCTTATGTCGGGCTTTTCTTCCAGCTCTTTGAGTATGGACGGACTTTCAGAATCATTCAGTTCTACACAGTCAGCGACTAGCGCATACTTCGGCGCGCGTATTTCACAGTATAAAGACGATATAAAAGACTATATCAACAACAATAAATACAAGTTCAAAAATCGTGCTATGGGAGCGTTATAAATAAAAAAAAGAGAGTAGCACAAACTACCCTCTTTTTTTATTATCGTAAGCCTTGCAAAATCATTTCTAGAGATTTTCCCTTTTTCCTATTCTTATCTCTTTCTTTTTGCTTTGCCGCATACTCTGCGTACAATGCCGCCGCAGAAGCGAGATTTTCCGTGCCATAGCGCAATGCGTCGGGTATGTGGCTAAAATCGTGTTCTGGCTCGTTTAGCAATGCACCTGTTATCTTGTCTTTTTTCCACGCATAATTGCTTAATGCTTCTATGGTGTGCGGACATCTAGGGCTTACGATAATTTCATAATCTTGTAATTTCTGAATACCGCCGAGAACGCTTCCCGCGCCCTTTTTCGCTCCGTATATGCCTTTTAATCCTAGATTTTTTAATTCGTTTATCGTTCTAGGGTCTTCACTATCCGCGCAAATACTGCTTTCTGAAAATCCCGCGTCAATAAGTGCTGTCGCAATTTTGCGGTTTTCCATTTGCACTTCGTAATACTCATAAAAAATATATAGCTTGTATTCCACGGTATCAGCATACACACCCACAAAAGCCGTAGGGTCGTTATAGCCGAAGTCCATACCGTGAACCGACACAAAAGCATAACAGCCGTTTTTGTCGCGTTTGTCTTTGTTTTGCTCCAAAACCTCCGAGATATTAAAATTTTGCTCTTTCCAGTTGGAAAAAATTAAGCCTTCGGAAATTCCCCATTCACCCAAGCCCTCAACTCGATAACGCTTCGGGAATCGCTGTTTCATTTTTTCAAAAAGCCGTATATCGCCTTCTGAAAGAAACTCGTTCATTGTGTAATTGGTCGTAAGCGCAAGCGTGTCATTATCGGGATTATCGAAAAAGCGACGTTTTAACCAGTGTTTTTCGCTCCACGGATTGAATGTCAGAATGAATTGATGAAACAACTCTTTCGGCAAACTTCCACGAATTGACATATCCAATTTGTCAAAGTCGTCTTCGCTTGTAATCTGAAACGCCTCTTCAATCCACACCCAACATAAATAGCCTTCTTCAACAGTAATAGACGTGATACTTTGAGGGTCGTCCATACCACGAAACAAAATCTGCTGTCCTGTCGGCTTGTATGTCAAAGTCAATTCGGCTTTTGGAATGTTCCATAAATCCTGAACACCTAAAGCCTTTATAGCCCATATCAGTTGTGCGCGTGTAGAGTTTTTGTGAGTGTTAAAGAATCGGCGTATTACAAGCGTATTCGGCTTAAAGCGTTGATACTTCATCATAAAATAGATGATTTTTACCGCAGCTGTACAACTCTTTTTGCTACCGCGCCCGCCCTTGCAAACTACATAGCGTTTTCGACTGTAAAGAAATTCATCGTAGTTTTTGCCGACAACTTTTTCAAGGTCAAGACAGATTTTCATTAAACGAACTCTCTTTATCGATAAAGTTAATCGTTATCGGCTCTGTCTGACTGCCTCTCAATTCAAGTGCAGGATTATATCCACGCTTGCCGCCTTTTGTGCCGAGATACCATTTAGCCGTCTGTATATCCCCGTCTTTGATTGCTTCCAAAATCACATTTTCCGCAGTATCTAAAACCGTTTCACACTCCGCTTGTAAAGCCTCTTTTGCTTCTTCGTCTTTTTCCAGATTGTCATAAACTGTATTTCTTGCAACTCCGAGGCGGTCTGCTATAACTGAAATAATGCCGCCTGAATCTTTAATTGCGCTCATAAGTTTTTTATGCGTAACTTTTGCCATAGCTTACCCCCTGTTAGAAAGTGTTAGATTTTATTTTACTTTTTGCTTTCGGGAACGTGCCGCAAACTCTAGGCAATATCCCCGAATGTCTAGGATTGTTTCCTACATCTTTAGGATTGTTTCCCGAATGTTTAGGGAGAGTGCCTTAATGTTTAGGAAAACTTCCCGAATGTTTAGGCAATATCCCCAAACATCTAGGACAGCTTCCTAAATGTTAATAGTCATCTCGTGTAAGAAGTTCAAGGTTGCCGATAATTCCCGCAGGAGAGAGAATGTTCAAAAGATTTTGATATATCTTTTTGCTGTCTTTTCCTGTTGCACCATAAATAAAAGAATCTTCAAAATAAGTCATAGCGTCGTAATCTATGCTTTCGCTGTATTCTTTATCTGGAGCAAGCGGGACGCTTTCATCGTTGTATGACATTTCGTCGTAGTCGTCTTCAATGATTTCACTGTCTTCATTGCCTCCAAAAAGACTAGGCTCATTATCTCCATTTATCGCTGTATCTTCAAAAAAATCAGTATTTTCATACTCGGCGTTCATATCGGCTTTGCCTTGCGCAAAATAGCCCATAGCGTCGTAATTTGTCGCTTTTACGGGGTCTTCATTGTATGGCGCGAGGCTTGCCGTTTGGTCTGTGTACTTACCTTCAAAAACTGCAATCAGCGAATAAGTGCTTGCGATTGTCTTTTCGTGTAAAAGCACATAATCAAGGCTTGTATCAAAACCGTCAACGCCGATGAACTCTATTGTTACGCGGCTTACAGTATCATCTGTCAAAAAGAAGATACTTCTACTATCCCACGCATTAAGACTAGCAAACTCTTTTGTTGTTTCTGCATTTACCCACGCCCCGAACTCTCCGCTGTTTGCACTCCAAAAGCGAGAGTTATTGTCGGTAATCTTTACGCGGAGTTTGCCATTCAGAAAGAAATGCAAAAAATACGTTTTGCCAGCACCGACATCAACGCTTTGAGATATTTTCCCGCCACCCACCAAAAGCACGCCTATACTTTCCTCAAACCTTGCTTCTTGACTGTATGTCGCGCCCTCTTCGAGCGTCCAACCGCCCACACGTTCAAAATTGCCATTGATTAAAAGATTTTCGTCAAAAGACACGGAATTATTCACAAGCCACACGGTATCAATTCCAAAATACCGCTTGAATGTGTGTAAGATTTCCCAAGTCGTACCCCAAACACTTTCATCTGCTCTTTGAAAAATGAGTTGATTCTTTTTGAGATATGCTTCTTCGCTTTCATTCTGTTGCTTTTTCAAAACAGAAAACAGATTAAAAAACCGTGTAAGTGCTTCTCCCTCCAATTCATACGCACTTTTCTTTTCTGTCCACGATTGAATAGCCGCTTTTACATCAAGAAATATCTTTTCAAGCGTGCCGTCTTCACTGTCTTTGTCTGCAAGCAAAGCACGGAAAATTTCGCCGTCGCGATTAAGAGAAGTCTGCATATTTTGGCGGATAAAATCCCCGATTGTGTTTACTGACATTTTTGCATTTCCTCATATATATAGGCAATTACGCTTCTAGCCAATCAGCATAAAGAGTGAGCGCGCTTGTAATTTTCGTTGCAAAATCAAACTCTGTTGTACATTCTTCATCAGTACACCATTTCTTAAAGCTGCAATTCTCTTTTTCTGGAATCGGCGGGAATACTGCAAGTTTATTGTATGCCACAGATTGAGTATCAACGCTAGAGCCGCCGAGAGAATTAAATGTTACGTCAAAATACGCCGTTGACCACTTTGCATAAAGCGTAAGAGGCGCATTTATCGGCGTTGTTAAGAAATTGAATTGATTTGTGCAAGCACTATCTGTACACCAATAATTGAACGTGTAGCCGTCTTTTTTCGGGGCTTCTGGGATAGTTGCTTTAGAGCCGATTTTGACTTTTTGACTTTCAACGCTAGAGCCGCCCATTGAATTGAAATAGACATCATTGTATATTTGCGTATAACGAGCGTAAAGCGTTATATTTTGATGTATGGAAGTTGAGAAATCAAAGACTTCTGTCAAATCGCTATCAGTACACCAAGCCGAAAACTCATAATTTTCTTTTGTCGGCGTTATAGGATATATCACCTTGCCACCGATAGAAACGGTCTGTTCTTCCACGTCTGAGCCACCGTTTGATACAAACTTTACAAGGCACATTAAACCCCATTTTGCATACAGCACAATGTTGTTGTTAATCGGAGCGTTAAAATCAAACTCATTTGTCAAAGTGCTATCTGTACACCAATAATTAAACGCATAGCCTTCGCGTTTTGGGATTGCTGGCTCTGTTGCTTTTTCGCCTATTTTGACATACTGAATCGGCACATTTGAACCGCCTAAAGAATTAAAGCGCACTTCTGCAACCGCAAGAATCCATTTTGCATACAAAACGATAGAAGCCGTAACTTCAGAATTAAAATCATACTCTGTTTCAAGTGTACTGTCTGAATACCACCCTGCAAAAGTGTAATACTCGCGTATCGGGTCATCTGGTTTTGTTGCACTTTTGCAATACGCAATAAGCTGGCTTTCAACGTTTGAACCGCCGTTTGAATTGAAGTACACTCTGAATTTTTCCGCACTTACAACTTTTGAACTTTTCTGGTCTTCATCATCATTTGCCTGCATTGCTTCTATTGCTTCTTTCAATGCAGAAAAGCCGTCTTGCACATTTTTGACATCATTGTAAATTGCCGCACTGTCTACGCCAAGAATGCGCGATACCGTATCAGCTCCCGCAAGCACATCAAAGCTCCCGTTATCGTCTTGCTTAAAAAGCCGCTTGTTCATTTTCTCTATGGCTTCGTTTGTCTGCTTAAAGCCTTGTGTAACAAGTTGAGTTGCTGTCAAAACAGTGTTTACAGTATCAACAGCTTTTGTGAGTGTTTCAATCTGGCTTGCAAAATCACTAAAAAGCCCGCCCGCTTTCTTTTGAGAATCTTCAACAGCAAGCATATCAAGCGTGTATTTATACGCAATTTTGTTTGTTTTGTCGCGTTTAATTTTCAGTTCTTTTATAAATACGCGCCAATAGTTACGGCTTGCCGTTCCTGCCGCAATTTGCAAAAGGCTCATTTTTGATAAATCATACAAATATACTTTTCTGTTTTCCGCGTCATCTTCAGTTGCAAGGTTTTTCAAGAATCCAACCGCCCAGCCCGAAAAACTCCCTGTGTTTACTTTTCCGTCATTCCACTGTTTTATGAGCTTCTGAAGCTCAAATATTTCTTGAGTACCTGTGAGATATTGAGGAGCTTTTTTGCCTTTATAAATCAGTTTTTTATCTTCGTTTACCGTTGTTCCCGAAAGAGTAATTCTGTATGTGTCGTTTCCGTAATCGTCAAAAACACTGCCGCCGAAAGTCTTTGTTTCACTTAATCTTTGCGGAAAAACAAAATCTTCACTCTCTGGCGGAATAGCAAAAGTGAATGTGTCTACAACTGCGTCATTGTCAACGAATTCAAGCATATATGCTTTTCGCCACGCTAAAAGGCTAATACTTCCCATTTATAAACAACTCCCCGATTTCTTTTTAATCATTGCTTTCAATCACATTAACGTTAAGCGTTCCGATTCTTGCAATTTGATTGTTCAACGGCTCTACATTTTGCGTCGGAGTAATCATCAGCACATCTTTGACATACGAAAACGACATAACCTTTTTGATAATCTCCGAAACAATAACAACATCAGCAATAGGCAATGAATTAACGTATTCTGTAATCGCTGTTTCAATTTCTTCTTTTGCTTCCGCAAGGTCGCAATCAAAAACAACAGCGTTTAGACTTACATTGACGGGGATAGCAGTAGGCGCAATAATACGCACATTCACGCCGGGCGCAAGGTGTCCGGGATTTGATGAAGTGCCGTCTCCTTCCACTGCAAGCCGCACTTTTTCCAATGTTTCATCGCTTGCGCTTCCTGAACCGTCATCAACATAAATGCTCATATTGTAGATATTTTTCAATGGCGGTTTATGATTTTCAGTTGTAACGCTTCGCACCGTGTCCACACTCAAAGCGTTATAGCGTATTGCATATTCATTAGTACCCGAAAAGCCGTTTACTCTTGTTTGAAAACGTGTTTGAAACTCGCTATCTGTTTCTTCATCAGCTCCGCCTGTAAAAGCAGCTCTATTCTCAATGCCGATAATATCCGCAGGAACTGTACTTTCTATGCTTGTAATCTCTCCAGCTTTAACATTCCCGACTTTTCCCAGTGTTTCGCAAATTGCCGATATTGGCGCGCTTTCTGTTTCTCCCGCTGCAATTTCTCCCGCTGTTGTTGTAACGAACGTATAGCCACCGCCCGACACTCTCACGCCTTTTGCAATAACCGTCTTTGCGTTCAATGCCTTTTCTCTTTTAAAAACAACCGTACCGCTTGCCGCCGTGCCGTTCTTTTTTGTCATACCAAAAAGAGAATACGGCAAAAGCTGCAAAAGCTCATTAAATTTTTGTCTAATAGCCGTATAAAGCCGTTCTGCAATGCGTGAAGCAGTATCAAGATAAGCAAAAGTAATACTTCCTTCGTTGTAATCTGTTATTTTATCAGTTTTGGCTATCATATTAGCCATTGCGTTTTTGAAAATATCAGCATATCTCTTTATCTGTGCAAGCATTTTTAACCCCCATAAGTATAGGAAACTCGCACATTTCCTATATCTAGGGGGGTAAAAAAATGCAGGATATGAAGTGCATATTGCAGTATGTAAAATAAAAAACAAGGGCTGTTCGATTTTGAATAGCCCTTGTTTGCGCATTAAATACTCTCAATTTCAATATGTGCTGTTTTTGCAGCAGCCTGTATATTCACCAAAGGTAAAATTACAGTATCAAACCCCGAAGAAGCAAGAATATTTGTAATAGCCGCTCTTAAATACGGCAAAAGAATTGCAGGAGCTTGGTTCTTAATCAGGTTTTGCTCAACTTCTTCACTAAAAGCATTTTCTGTTGAGAATATCCCCGAAATTGAGAAAATACCTTTTGCCAGCACTTCTTTATTATTGAATAAATCAACTTTTGCCTGAAGTCTGGAAACGTAAAAAGTTTTATTTTCTCTTTCTTCAAACTTTAAGGCATTAGAAAATGCAATACCGAATTCTACATCAACATTTTGCTTTTGACAAACAATATTATTTGTCATTGGCTCAAGTTGAAAATCAATTTTATCAATCTTGTAATTGACAAAGTGAAATGTTGAAGTTACGCCACTGTCTGATATTCTGTTGTCCATATATCACCTGCAGAAATAAAAGGTTTGGAACTATCAATATCAAATCTGATATTTTTTTGAGAAACATCAATTCTGTTTTGAATTTCAGAAATCATATTGTTGAAAGTCTGAGAATTCTGTTTCATATAATCAAATAACTGCTCTTCTGACATTGATTTCATTTGCTGGAAAACAGAATCTAAAATTGCCAACTGTTCATTCTTATTCATAAACCTTTTCCCTTGCACCTATCGGAGCCGCTGTTTTGGCACACAAAATTAAAACGGATTTTGTGGTAAAAGGAGAGGAAGCCAAAAAATCAGCTTCTTTTTTGCCGTCATAATGTTTCACAGCCTTTACAATATCAAACTTTGACATTTGAGCAGAAAAAGCCTCAAAAAGAGAATCTAAAATCACACCCATTGCGTCTTTAGATTTACTATTTCTTTCGCGCCCTATTTTTCTGATGATTGATTTGTCAATATATGCAATCATTTTATTCATTTTATCGCATATATCATCATCTGTTAAATCCAGCGCATTTTTCAATGAAAGTTCTGCACTTACAATCATTGAATTAGAAACATCTTTCTTTTTCTTTTGCCACCATTCAGCACTGCTTTTATGCTCCCAAAAATACATACCTCTTCCTAAATAATCGGTATCATTTTCAGAGCTTATTATGTACGTTTTTTCAGTCAGGAATCTTTCACATTCAGCTATCGAATTTGCGTGAAAACCTGTCATACCGAAAAACTCCTCAAAATATAAAAAGAAGTCGCTCAAAAAAAAGAGCGACATCTCATTTTTAAAAGTGTACTGTATGAGTGTGGATTTGTCAATTAGATATTCACAAGTTATCCACATTTTTTTATTTCACACGCCGCAGTATCGTTCGCCTGTGCGTTCGGTTTCATCAAGAAAATCTTGCAATGCCTTGTATATTTCTTTGTTTGTCATTGTAAATCTCTACAACTATAGGAAATGGCATTTTTAGCGGTATCAAATAATTTTCAACCCGAAATTGTGGATTTCTGAATTCAAGATTGAATGAAACGCCTGTTGACAGTTTGCGAAAAAAATCTATATACTATTCCTAAAAGACAAAAAAGAGAGTAGTTTTTTCGCTACTCTCTTTTTGTTTTGCCTAATTATTCCGTAGTGTAAATCTCTGTTGTAGCCCAGTCTGTACCGTTGTCGAATCCGATACTTTCAAAACTGCAATCAGCGGTAACATAATTTTTCCCGCTCGTCGTTTCGTTATAGCTTGTAATAATAGCCCACGTTGTAGAACCTACAACGCACTTGTTTTTCTTATCGTAAAGTTCAAGATATGGAATCTTGCACACCTTTTCTGCGTCAACAATCGCGCTTGTAGTCGGCGCAAAGTTTTTTGCGCTCCAGTCGCTATTATCAATCTCAACGCCCTTTTTGGGAATAAAGCCCTTGAAAGAAGTCGAAACACTGACGCTCGTCGGGTCAATACTCACGGGGAGAAAATGCCCGATAACTTCGGCTTTCTGTGTCTGAACCTGCACGCGAAAAGACGCTTCAGAAACAAAACCGATGATTTTAGCGTCTGAACCGTCTGTTTTGCTTCCTGCGCGAACAAAACAGTCTTTTCCTTGAATAAGGCGGTCGCCTTTAAGATTGTAATCACTCATTTCTTTTTGCCTCCTTACACTTCAATCGTTGACGAATACACCTTGTTTGTTGCTGTGATAAACACAAAGTTGTTCGGAGCGCGAATGTATCTGTCAAATGTCAAATAGCATTTATCCCCGTCAAAGCGCACTTTTGCGTTCTGGAACAAAGAACCGTCGTCGGCTTTTATAATCAAATCGGCTGCATACCATTCTCGAGATTTTGCAGTAAGAGCAGTAATAATAGAACTTTCTGACGGCGCGGCATTTGTTCCGATACGGCGGTTAAATGCCTTTCTTAAATCCCTGTCCATAAACAGCACACTACGCCACATAGAGCGTTCATTCTGAATAAGAAAATCACCTTGATATGTCGTAACACAACGAATACAAACAAGTTCTCCGTCATCGTTTTTGCCGAATGTAACAACACCGCCCGCAATGAGTTTGTTAAGCTCCGTGTCTTTGTACTCTCGCTCAAAAGAATTGACTTTAAGCGTTTTGTTTGTAAGCGGATTAGAAGAACTCATAGCGGCTTCCATACCTGCACACATACAAGCAACATACGCCGCAGAAACGTCTTCAGTCTTTCCTGTAACAATGTTTGAAACATTTGCGCCTGTAGTAACAAGCGAAGCAAAAGGACTATTCACGCCTTTTGCACGTGCAACAGCATTTTCGACGCTTACGCCTCTTGACATACCGAGCCAGCACGTACGCTCTTTCTTTTTGCTTACCGCGCTCATATTCTCGCAATGGGTTTGCAGATACGTTTGCACAGTTTCGTCTGTTGTCATAGTAGCAATAATCTGAATATCGTGATTTTCCAATTCGTCAATCGTCGCACACCAATCATCATAGATACTTGTACCGTCTGAACCGCCTGAAAAGAAAGTCCAACTGTCATTGTTTTCAGGAACAGCGCGAGAAGAACCGAGAATCTCAACATCGCCGATATATGAAACACTTGCAAAAGCGTCAATCAAGGCTTGCAAATTGCTGTAAAAAACAGCTTCCGCAGTCTTTACGTTCACATTTGCCACGCTGTCAAGCTCTGCTGTTTTTGCGCTGTCTGAAGTATCAAACAAAGTGCAAGCATACACGCCCGTATCGTCAATTCTTTCTTTCAATGCAGAAAGTGTTTCGTAATCGTCAAAAGAGAAAACAAAAGAATCCGTTTCAACAGTTGCGCCTTCCGCGTCTGTTGCTGTCAAAGTCAAAGCGGTAGGAGTAACAGAAGCAACTGCATTAGCCGCTTCTCCCGTGTACTCAAGAGAAAATGACTTTTTTTCGATGTCATCAATTTCTGTCTGCTCACCTTTATAACTGACAAGTAACTTTTTTCCTGTTGTGCTGCCGTCGCGAAGCCAATACTTAATCTGATTTTGGTGCATACCATAATCAGAACTATAGAGCTTCAAAACGTCTGTATTTCCTTTTTTCAAAGTGCTTTCTGCTCTTACACCATTGTTGATACGCATAGCAAAAACACTTTGCGGCACATAATCGCTAGAACCGCTAAAAGCCGCTCCGACCGCTTCCAAAAGTTGACCGCTCAACAACACTTCTTTTGCTTCTGCAACGTCCGAAAACTCGTACAATTCTCTAGGCTTACCGCCTTTTGACACTCCGATAATACACAAATTCCCCTCTGACACACCCGTGCTAGAGCCTTGTGTATTGCGCCGTGAGTAAACACCCGGGATATAATGCTGTGAAGTCTGCCCTGCGCTTGTAAACTTTGCTGGTGAAACACCCATATTTCACACCTCCTTTAATTCCTTATTTTTCTGTTCCGTTCTGCCTGATAAATGGCTTCCCACTCCGAAGGAGTATGCGGCTTTTCCCTTGCATACTTTTTCTTCATAACGACCTTGTCGCCCTCTTTCCAGTTTGCAATCGCAACATACAAATGAATCGTGTACTTCTTTTCTTTCACGTCCTTTGTTGCCGTCGCAGTAGTTGCTGTTGATTCATCTTTCTGAACATCTACTGTTTCAGAAAGTGCCGCTGTGTCAGTTTTCTTTGACATAGTTGTGTGCCTCCGTTTCAATTTCATTTATTTCAGTGTATTGAGTATCAAGAACCAACTGTTCAATGCAATAATCTATATCAAGCGATATATGCGCGCCTGTTAAATCAATGCCAAAATCATAATTATGATTGTTGCTTCTATGACCGACAACCGTATGGTCAAGCAATTCAATATCAAAAAAGCCGAATCTCGCATCTAAAACGCGCGATAAATTCCCTGCCACAAAAAGCCGTAACTGTTCATACAGCTCATTCTTTAATTGCTCATTTTCCGCCCATATTTCAATACCAAGCGTATCTTTTCGCCGTATTCGCAAACAATAGCCATAGCACGCGCCTTGTTTTTCAATAGTTGCTTTTATCGCTTCGAGCGTTTCTTCATCAGCAACCGTGCAAAGCCCTTCTATTTCTTTTCCGTCTTCGTCGGTTTTCGTGATTTCATCAAAATCATCGCTATCAATGCCAACCGCCCTAAAATCAACGGCAAGAGAAGAAAGGTCGTCAGCTTTTCGGTCTTCTTGCGTGGAAACGACAACACACGGAAAAGAATCGCTTGCATTGAGATTATCATTCAACAGCAATTTTGCAAAAGGGTGTTCATTCGTAACCGCAACATTGAAGTTTGGATACATATTTGACAAATGCAACGTATCAAAATATTCGATAATTGCCGCTTTTATCGCTTGCTCTAAAATAAGCCCCCGATTCAAGTAATATTTCATTTACAACCTCTACACATATAGGAAATGCTTTTTTCTATCTGTAGGAAGGAAGCCTAGAAGTCTAGGAGAGTTCCCGCAACGTTTAGGATTATTCCCTTAATATCTAGGCAACCGCCCTAAATCTCTAGGAATGTTTCCTTAATCTCTAGGCAAAAAGCCTAAATGTCTAGGATTATTCCCTACACATTGCGCACTGTTTCCTAGAGTTTGAGGAAAAAAAATCTTTATTTCCTATATTTTCAGAGGCGTTGAATTATGGAAGAACGAAAGAAAAATGACATTTACCGTGAAATCGGGGAGAGAGTGAAAAACTCACGGCTTGAATTAGTCCCTGTTAAACAGTCTACGGCGCGTATCGGCTACCTTGAGAGCAACAAGGCGAAAAAGAAAAACGGGCGGGAGATTTTCGGGGAGTGCCGCAGAGTTAAGGATAGTGAAAAATGGTGCAATCCGTATGACTACGAAATCATTATATACGCGCCGAATGTAGCGGACTTTTCGGAAAAGCAGCTTGAGATTTTGCTGTTTCACGAGCTTTTGCATATCGACATCGGGGAAAACAAAAAGGGGGAGGAAGTATTCCGCGTAAAATCGCACGACATTGAAGAGTTTATGTGCATTATCGACGAGTACGGGCTTGATTGGGATAGTCCGCAAAAGACTTTTGATTTTGACGGAAAAGCGGAGGCGTAAAAATGCAAAGAATAGATTTGACGAACAATAAAAGAAACAATGTAAGGCTTACCTATAACAATAAGACACAGACCATAGCACAGTGGGCTGACGAATTAGGTATGAAATACAACACCCTAGACGAACGATTAAGAAAAGGCTGGAGTGTAGAAAAGGCATTAACAACGCCTGTTATGTGCAAGCGAGGGTAAAATCATCGGAGTCGGACTTTCAAAGAATAGCCCCGTACAGTTGAGTTTAGGCAAAGAAAACTACGAAGCACTTATTGAACGCCACGGGCAATGGGTGAGATGGCGTGTTGCTTATAAATGCCCTTGCGTAAAGCATAACTCTCAGCAAGCGGATATACATTGCAAAAAATGCGGCGGATTGGGGATTGTTTACGGCTATCAGGATAAAGCACAAGTATCGCAAACAGTGATGATTCAAGGCACATCTTCGATTATTGAACTTGACGAAGGATATACAGATTGTAGCCTTTTGCGCGTGTATGACAATTCAGGGCGTGAATATCCGTATGCGGCAAAGACTGGTTCTTATGTGCTTCTTAACGCTCCTGTAGAAAAAGGCGTGTATGTTACGGCGGTAATGATTCAAAATGTTTTATCGACAAAAGAGAATGTAGAACTTTTATCTCTCGGCAATAATTGGTACAGAGTGCAAGGCTTGCGAGTGTCGAGAACGAAAACAGAGGGGCTTTATCATACCGCGCCGTGCGATATTGAAGAGATAAGCGGCATTTTTGACGAAAAGGGCGTTGAGTTTGTCGCAGAAGAAAAGCGGCAAGACTGCGTTTATATCCCGCCGATTAAAGACAGTGAAACAGATGAGATTATCGCTCCAGTTGGAACATTGACGGCTAAAAGCGTTGAGTATTTGCCGCCTTTTACCTTTGTGATTCTAGGTCAAAATCTTTCAAAAGCAGATACGGCGATTATGGACGAACTCGGAGGCGACGCGGTTTTGACCTTTCCTTATGCTTATGATGTTTCAAACGATGATGTTATCACGGTTTTAAGCGGCACATACACGCAAAAGACGGTATTAACGCATAATAATAGCGATTATGATGTTATACCTGCGTATTTTGTTGATGAAGTAATAAAGTGTGTAGGAAAAAATCGGGATTATACAGCAGGTGTGGACTTCATTCTTTGCGGTACAAATTACATCAAATGGCTTGCTCCAGACGCTCCAAAGTCGCAAGAGTGCTACTCAATCACTTATCGAGTATTCCCGACTTACAAAGTCTTAAAAGCAATTCCGCAAATTCGCACAAGCGAAAATCAGCGTATGCCCGAAAAGGCGGTTATTAAGCTTTACGACGCTTACGGCGAAAAGCGCGGTATAAACAGACAATAAACAAAAGGATTTGTGAAAAATGGTATATACAATTATTTTGACAGGAGAAACGCCGTCAAAGAAAAACAGCCGTATCAACACGAAAAGCGGTCGCAGCTTTCCAAATGCGCGATATATGCGCGGTGGCATAATGAAGCAGTTGAATATATTTATGCGTTAGAACTCAAAGGCAAAATAAAACCCATTACAGAGAGCGAGAGAGTAAAACTCACGGTTACATTTTATCACGGTGATTTGAAAAGAGACGTGATAGCGATAATCAGCTGTCTTCTATCCTAGATACGCTTGTAGACGCTGGCATTTTACCCGATGATAACTGGCGCATTATTCCGCATAAAGAGATTTTCGACGCTTACGACAAAGACAACGCAAGGTGTATTATTTCGCTTGCTACAATCTGAATACAAGCGATTTCTTTATGCTCTTTTGCATATTATCCCACGCGTCATTATCAACATTTTCATTTTCGCCGCCGCCGTTTTGTTTTTCCGTATCGTCGCTGTCTTCCATTCCCTCCATACCGTCATCAGCGTTCATAGCTTCAACCTGATACATTTGCACAAATTGCGGATTCGCAGGGCAAGCATCCGCTCATTTTGCCTCAAGAGGTTTTAAGCCCTTTTCTTTTCTCACTTCATTCACTGTTTTGAATGTTTCAAGTTCTGTTTTGGTAAGGTCAAGTATTGCTTTTGGGTCGTCCCTTTCATAACCGACAAACTCTAGCATATACCCGGGATAGATTTTCTGAACAACGCGGTTTAGAAAATCCTGCAAAAATGACAGAACATCAGAAAGAATAGCCGATTTTGACGCTTCTATTTCAGGTGCAGCATTATGTTCAAACATTGGCTGTGATTTAGAGCTGTGAAGTCCTAATTCTTCCATTGAGCAACCAAAAAGAGAAACAATCGCACTTGTCAAAAAATCAAGCCAGCCTTGAAACTCCATTTCTCTGTTTGTACCGTTAAGAGAAACCCATTTTATTGAATTCCCCTCTCCGCCCTTGCCATTGCCAGCCGTTAAAATGGGCACTCTCCATTGGTTCGACGGATTACCGCTCATAATGTCGGATATATAATCTTCCATTTGCTCTACATCATCTTGACTTGCATTTCCGTCAAGCAAGAGCATACCACGCGGCAGCTTATTCTCGGTAAAAAAGCCCGCATTGTAAGAAAACGCATTTATCGCAGAAGTGATAAGGTCAATCGCTTGCTCAACATAGCTGTAGCCATAAAAAGCCGCTTTTACATCGCTTCTAGGATTTTGATAACCGAAAATCAAAGAGCCTTCGGGATAATATGCTTGTGCGATTCCGTCGATTACTTGCACGAATTTTATGTTGTATGGGTTATCTTGATTCGGCAATACTTTTTCGATTGTTGCCGCGTCAACAGCATAAAACGCATAAGGAGTTAATGCTCTTGTATAGCCGATTTCTGTTGCAACTTGGTCAATTTCCAAAACATCGCGAATTATTTTTTCGCAATACATCTGAAAATTATCGCGGTCATCGCTTTGTCTTTTTCCTGTATTCATCAAAAACTGTTCAATTTGTGTGCGTGTTTCTGATTTTGCTCCCGCTACATCTCGCACATCTTCCCCGATTTTGTGAATGACAAAGCCTTTCAAATTGCGGTTAGTTGACGGCTTTAGAAACGCCCTTGTTTTTCTGATTACGTTTGTAATACAAAGATTGATAATCCACGCTTTTTTTGAAACACGTCGCAAAGTGTCGCAGCTTACTTCACGGTAAAGATTGCGGTCGGCTGTAAGCAAATTGCCGTACACATTGCCTGCTTCAAGATATGGGTCAAAAAAAGATGATTGCACATTACGCGGTTTTGCAAAATATGAGCCTTGCTGAATATTGAAATACGGAGATTCTCTAAAGCTCTGCTGATTTTTCATAAACCGCTGCACTTCTTTTACAACGTCTGTCGGCTTTGGATTTATATGTCTTTTCTCTATCATAATTCATAGTTCCCTACAAATATAGGAATTTCGCATATTTCCTATATCTGCTCCCGAAAGAACGGTATTGCATTTATTACAATGTACTGTATGAATGAGCTTTTT
>ERZ842401.4443-NODE-4443-length-16345-cov-13.470841_pt1 | contig 16345 bp, 16 predicted proteins | sample MGYA00521270_ERZ842401 | MGnify/ENA primary metagenome ERZ842401 (study PRJEB31892, sample SAMEA3878208) | bioreactor metagenome | biome: Moose rumen | place: Sweden | collected 2011-10 | study: EMG produced TPA metagenomics assembly of the PRJEB12797 data set...
GAATCCCATACCTTCCGCCAATTGGGTAAAATACTGAAAACTAAACTCATTGGGAAAAATTCTATACGCACTATATTTATTCCGCCAACGGGTAAACTTTAGAAACGGTCTAACATGATTGTTAGATAATCTCTGCCATAGGGGTTGCCCCATGTACTCACCCTTACAAGCCTATCCCCTTCTGGCCAAGGTTCCGGACACAGCACATTTTTTTTGCATATATAAATCTTTCTTTTTATCTTTGTGGCGTCATTATGGAAATGACGTATTTGCGTCTCGCAGAATGACAAGACATATTGAATTATAGCGTTTGCTGTTTGTTCGACACGGCTCTGAAACCTAGGAAATTTCATAACGTGTAAATACCTAAGAACAAAATGAGCAAGCGTCCTTGCAGTAGCATGGACGTTTCTTGTCGGTATTTACTGGTTTTCCTAGGACCACAGAGCATGGACAAGAAATCGTCTGTGCTTTTTTTGTGCACATACACCGCCTTATCCAATGCATAATTCGCAACAAAAGCACGCTTGCTAACAATAGTGGCAATTTATGATAGCAATTGCAATAGTGGCATATTTATGATAGCAATTGCAATAGTGGATATTGGTGATAGCAATTGCAATAGTGGCATATTTGTGATAGCGATTGCAAAAGTAATGCATTTCTTTCACACTCACACCGCCCCACCCCGAAAAGGACCAAAAAGGACTTTTAATATGAGATTTTTTTGTTATATTTTTGCAAGCGAAAAAAAATGATAACACCATGAGAGGACTAACATTTTCATTGAAACGTGCTATAGGCATTAGCGGGTAAAAAAACAAAGTCGCCCGTAAAACAGGCATTCCCACCACTCGTCAAGGCCTCTAACGCAAGGTGGGTCACGTAGCTATTTCAGCCATCACTGGCAAAAGAAAATAACACTAACTTAAATCATTTATCATTATGGCAAAAACAATTAAATATGGTGAGTATCAAATCACCAAGGCAGACAACGGAAGCATTAGTGTTCTAAAAAAAGACGAGCCTCAGAAAAACACTATGGCTGCATTGCGTGAAATAGCAGACCTAATTGGCTTGACGCCAGAAGATGGTTGGAATACCCAGCAATTTGGTGCTAAGCTTATTAAAGCCATTGATCAACGACTTGAAAATGGTATTGATGAGGAGGAATTCCTTAAACATTTCGCACCAGCGGAAACACAGAAAAAGAAACTAGCTCCCGCAATGCGTCTAGTTCAACTCGCATTAAGAACTTGTGTCAGCCCGGAAGATGGATTCCAAGCAGATTTGTTTGATTTGGATGAACTCATGGATATTGCCGTTCATTTTGGCTTTGAACGCGACGATATTATAGATGCCTACAATGAAATCATGGAAAGTGGCGAGTTACTCGCAATGGATGAGATTGTAGAAGGCGTCAATGTAGGTTTAGCCGATGCAATTATTGCTACTTGTTGCGGGTTCTGTTTGACAAGTGACGAGGTTTACAAGTATCGTATTGCAACCATTCATGGCTTCTGTAAGGAATGTGGCTTAGAGGGGCATAGTGTTACCCTTTGGCTAATCGAATTTCTAAAGAAGAACTACGAAGACACGGCTTCTATGCCAAAGTTCGAGACGATTGACTTCTAATTAATTTGCAATTGTTTAACCTTAAAAACAACAAAGTTATGGCAAAGTATGATTTTAAAGATGGTGTTGTAGCCTTCAAAGAAGGTACAATTATTATTGATTCTGATTCTTGTGATGGAATTGAAGAAGCGCAAATTAAGAAAATTGTATTACCCCAAAGCATTCGTGGTATTGAAGCCGAGGCTTGTTGGGGTTACAAGAATCTAGTTTCAGTAGAAATGCCTGATTCTATTAAGTTTATAGGCGAAGATGCTTTCCACGGATGCAACCTTGATGAGGCTACACTCAAAAGAGTAGAAGAAGTCCGAGAACAGCAAATTATCGACAAAGACACCACATTCCAGTTTGTGGATTACACCGATTATTTCAATGATGATATGCCGGAAGCCTATTTCGAAGACGATGAATTCCGTGAGGATGCAGACACAGAAAATCTTGAAGAAGATATGCTGAGTCTTATTAGCAAAGTAGAGGATGAAGATATTGAACCGGACGATGAAGTCGAAGGTATTGATCTTGGTCGTCCCGGACTATATATCCAAGACGTTGATGAGCGCCTATATGCTTTCGTTTGGAAAGGAATAATCGTTATTCGTTACGAATAAAAACAAGGCAGGCAGGATTGGGTTTCTGCCTGCTTACAAAAAAAACATTGAAAATGGAAATAGAAGATAGAATGCGAAAGATTATAGAGCAAGCATACTCAATTGTTTGTTCAAAGATTATATCTGGAAGAATCACTATTCATAATGAAGCATCTCTACAATTGCAACTAGGAATTGTACTGAAAATTTTAGGAGCACTTTATGAATTTGGTAAAGAGGATAAATTTTCAATCGAATTCGAACATACATTCATACTCACTAAACCGACTAATAAGTGTAAAAATAAACACGCCAGAGCTGATATCTATATGGAACTTACCGATGGGAAGGATGTTTGCTCAGCTATTATTGAATTAAAATATTTCAAGAAAAAGAATGCACGCCAGCCAAATAACCGATATGATTTCTTTGCCGATTTAGAAAACTTGGAACAATATCAAGACCAAAGGAAAAGCCAAGTGAACTATCTTATTGCAGGAACTGACCATAATCATTATTACTCTAACGATGAACCATTAAGTGCTGATACCGGGGATTTTAATTTTAGGGATGGAATGAAATATCACGCAGGAACAGTTCTTCAATACAAAACAGAAAAATCATACGGGAATGATATCGAATTAGCTCATGATTACTCATTTAACTGGGATATTTTTGCCCCATATGCATTCATTATTGTGAAAGTTTAATAATTAAATAAATACTTCAATAACCATGTACAATGAAAAAATTGAAGCCCTCATCAGTGCAGCACTGGCTGACGGCAAGTTAACAGAAAAAGAAAAACAAGTACTCTTTAAAAAAGCTCAAGCCGAAGGCATTGATCTTGACGAGTTTGAAATGGTCTTAGACGCTCGTCTCGTAGAATTAGAAAAGGCAGAAAAAGAAAAAGCTGCCGCATCCGCTCCCAAGTCCACCAAATATGGCGATGTACGCAAATGCCCCGTTTGCGGAGCTATGGTTCTGGCTCTCGCCGGCACTTGTCCGGAATGTGGATACGAATTTTCAGGAGTGGATGCGAATTTATCATCAAAACAGTTAGCAAAACTATTAGATGATATTGATAAAAGAAAGTTAAGTAGCGATGAATATTCTCATAGTTATTATGATACATCTTATGCAATTAAAGAAGCAAAAATCGAATTAAAAAAGCAAGCCATATTAACATTTCCTATACCAAATACAAAATCAGATTTGTTTGAGTTCATTGCAGCTCTACTTCCAAAAATTTCGGAGCAGGGATTTAGAAAGGCATATCGTACAAAATTGGAGGAATGTATACTTAAGGCACATTCTTTATTCCCAAATGATGCGGCATTTACTCCTCTTATGGCGGAGTATGAAAGTTACAAAAAAAAGAACTTGCTGAAGATAATAACAATCACTACAATAGGTGTTCTATTGTTGGGAGGGATTATTTTTATCTGCGTGTTTTTCCCAGTGCGAAGCGCACATTCGCAGGATAGTGCCTACTTAAACAATAAGGCAGTAGAGCAAGTCCATAATGGAAAACTAAAAGCTGCAGAAAAAACATTATTAAGATTCAAAAGGTACTATTTCTCAGGAGAGAAGATGCAATATGGCTACGCAACTCTCATTGATGCATATCTAAGTCAAGAGAATATATCGGAAGCAACTAGGATATATTCAATGTACAAAACATCTTGTGGTGGAGATGTTGATGATCGGTTGGCGTTAAATATACTAGGCGCACCCATCCGAAAATATTATTATTCTCAGCAAAATTATGAAGAAGGATGGAAATATATTGGCATTAACTTTGAAGGTGCAATAGCCTACCTCCCTTTGTGGCAAGCATATTATAATTGCTATACTGAACTCTTTGACTATATGCGAGAGAATAATCAGAGCAATGATGCCATAAAATTTCTTAATAAACATGCCGAAACATTCCGTCGTTTAGATGAATGGAGAGGGGATGACGCATATCGTCAATACAATTACAATAAGTCTTACAAAAGCCTTATCAATTACATAAAGCATAAATGATGCTGTTTGAATTATGATAAATCTGCAAAACGAGATAGAGAATTGTCTTCGGATGATTCGAAATAGCAACAATAAGGAGCAAAACTTTCAAGGGCGTTTATATTCCTATTTCCTGAGATTCGAGAAAGAAGGATATATTGTCGAAATGGAAACAAATGTACATGATGACCATATTCCGTTTTTTCCAAAAATAGAATATGAAAAAAAAGAGATAGATCTCCTTATATATAAAGAGGATTATTCCGAGAAGTATGCTGCTGAACTCAAGTGGATTTATCACCAAAATGGTTCTGGAAAGTGGCATTATTATGATAATTTGCCGGAATTTGAGAAGGATGTGAAATTTGTACGACAACTTGTGCAGCAAGCCAACTTTGATGAAACATGCAGTGTTGTTGTAATAGATACAGATAAAGAGAAATTAACAAATCTCCGAGCAGATCGTAAAAATAAAACAGAAGAGGAGAAATTTGAAAAGGGATATATCTGTGGAGAACATTTTGCTCCCAGAAAGAAATTATATGGAACATTTGAATACTTTATAGTTCCTTTTCATAAATAATCACAGAATATTAAACTCTAAATAATACAACCATGTACGACGAAAAAATTGAAGGCCTCATCAGTGCAGCACTGGCTGACGGCAAGTTAACAGAAAAAGAAAAACAAGTACTCTTTAAAAAAGCTCAAGCCGAAGGCATTGATCTTGACGAGTTTGAAATGGTCTTAGACGCTCGTCTCGTAGAATTAGAAAAGGCAGAGAAGGAAAAAGCAGCTGCTGCCGCTCCCAAGTCCACTAAATATGGCGATGTCCGCAAATGTCCTGTTTGTGGAGCAATGGTTCCTGCTCTTGCCGGTTCTTGCCCAGAATGCGGATACGAATTTTCAGGTGTGGATGCTAATTTATCATCAAAACAGTTGGCAGACCAACTTATAGCCATTGAGAAAGAATGCGAAGTGGAAAAACAAAAAGAGCTTGATAAATTTAAACCTACATCGTGGCGCTCTAGTGACCAAGCAAATGAGGTGGGACTAGAAAAAGATCGTCTTGATCAGAAGTATAAAAAACTTGCACAGCAAAGAAGAAAGACATTGATAGAGTCTTTCCCTATTCCGAATACCAAATCTGATTTATTTGAATTTATTACCACGTTACTACCCAAAATTAGTGATAGACAATTAGGAAAAACATATCGTGCAAAATTGGAGGAATGTATATTAAAAGCTAGTACTTTATTTCCCAATGATCCGACTTTTGTAAAAATTACCACTCAGGCACAACTTGATATTAAAAAGCATAAGCAACGTAAGTTAATCATTATTTTGAGCATTATTTGCGTTGTCGTGCTGGGTGGAGGAATTCCTACCATTTGGGGCGTAACACATAGCACAGCATATAATCAAAGGAAAATTAATGAGTATTTAAATCAAGGGCTACCAGAGAAAGCTGTTAAATATTGTTTACGGGATTATAAGGGAAACATCAATGATCAGTTAAAAATAAGCAATGCATTTGCAAAAAAAAAGCAAATAGATGAGGCATTAAGATTATTTTCTCTTCAACATTCCAAAGGGGATGGTGCTCCAATAGAGATTATTGATGCTTTGATAAAGGAGAAACGATACAACGAAGCATTAGAGTGGTCTTCTAATGTTTACACGTATGGTAATACTGTGTTCCTAATTATTGATGATTATTGCGCAGATGGAAAAAAACAAGAAGCTTATGCATTCCTAAAATCTCATTCTGTAAACAATATTGGTAGATATGATAAATTGCGGGAAAAGTTCAATTCAAATGATCTTGACCGCGAAATAAGGAAATATATTGATAGGTATTGAATTTATAATGGCTCTTATGGATAGTGGAATTATTATAGCATTAATACTTGGAGTTGCAAGTATAGTAAGTTCAATTTGTTTTGGGTTAGTTCCCAATGTTCGGAAGAATAAACTTGATAAATTAGAAGCACAACGAGATAAATTATTTCGTGATATCAGTTTGTTTTATGATATCGAAGATGAACTGTTGAATAAATTAGAAACTTATGGCTGCAATAAAAAAATGACTAAACAAGAGATACGAAAATTAGTCTCTTCAAAACATGCAGGCGAAGTGTTAAGTAAACTATCCAATCCAAGCGAATACAAAAAACACCTTTAATAACCATGGGACTTTTTAATCGCAAAGAAGGCGGATTGATGGATGTCATCCGCTGTGACGAGGAGCAATACCTCGTGTGGAAGTGGAGGCCGGCTGGACAAGCGGCAAATACCACAAGTAAAGAAAATGCTATCCGTTATGGTAGTTCATTGCGTGTCAAGGACGGAGAAACGGCTGTCTTTGTCTATAAAAAAGACGGAGAACAAGTAATGGACTTTATACAAGGTCCGTACGATGGAACTATCAAAACGGACAATTTCCCCGTTTTGACAAGTATAGTTGGAGCGGCCTTTGGGGGCGAATCTCCTTTCCAAGCGGAAGTGTACTTCTTCAACATGCAGGGAAATAACCAAATTAAATTTGCTGTACCGTATTTTGATGTAGCAGATCCGCGTTTCCTTGATTTGGCTGTGCCGGTAGCTGTACGTGGCTCGCTGACGTTCAATCTGACGGATGTACAACAGTTTATTAAACTGAATCGCTTGATCGATTTCGATTTGGATAAATTCCGTGACCAGATAAGCGGAATGGTGAAGAAATTTGCCAAGACGTTTGTGACCAATTGTCCTTCACAAAACAATATTCCTGTTTCACAGATTGAGCGTAAAATTGATGAGATTAGCGACTTGATGCAGGCTCGTCTTGCTCCGCAATTGGCAGATGATTTTGGTGTAAACCTCAAACGCTTGGATATTTCGGCAATCGAGATTGACAAGGAAAGTCCTGAATACGCCGAATTTGTTGTTGCTACTAAGCGTCAACAGTTGCGCCGTGTAGAAATAGAGACGGATGTTTATGAAGAAAGCGCTCATCTTGCAGTAGAAAGCCAAAACTTGCAAGCTCATGCTATCAATAAACAAGCGGAAGTCCTTTCTGCGGCAGCCAATAATCTCGGTCAAATGGGACAAATGGCTGGTGATGGCGGAGGCATGAATCCTGTCGGAATGATGATGGGAATGGGTGTCGCTGCCGGAATGGGGCAGCAAATGGCTGGTATGATGGGTGGAATAACACAAGTTCAGCAACCTCAAATGCCACAACAACCCACTGCAGGCGCACCTGTTCCGCCTCCGGTTCCCGGCGCAGTAAGTTATATGTTGGCCGTGAATGGACAACAATATGGCCCATATAACATGCAGCAATTACAACAAATGGCCCAATCAGGACAGTTGACTGCACAATCATTAGTTTGGTGTCAAGGAATGGCAGCATGGGAACTTGCGGCTAATAGGCAAGATCTGGCAGGATTGTTCGCACCTGCGGCTCCTCCGATGCCACCAACACCGCCAACTGTATAAAATGATGAAATTATGAAACTGAATTTATTTCCAAGTATCATAGCTATAATTGCCAGCGCTTTAGTGGCGTTCGGATTATATAGTTGGTGTCGCTTTGAAGATATGCGATTGTTAGTTACTATCTTTGGTGGTGTCAGCTTATTGTTGACAGGTGGCACAATGTTGGCTCTTTCCGCGGAAAAACCACGTACAACGGTGAATTTGAGAGTAACATCCGGTGTCTTTGCTTTCTTATTACTTGTAAGCAACGCCATATTTTGCGCAGTCACAACATTTTCTATGGCACTCTATGTGCTAATTAATGGCTTTTTGTTGCTGGCATGGGTAATTGTTCTGTATGCACTTATTCATGCATCTCGAAAGCTATAACTACAAATTATTTGTACTTTCAGCGTACAAAATAAAATGTAATCATAAAACAGAACAGGGGAGTTTGCGCTCCCCTGATTTATTTACCCCAATACGGGCAAACGATCTTTGACATCGTATATAGAAAGACTCAAAAGAGTTTACCAGACCATAACTCTTGTAAAAAGTCGCGGATAAAGATTACCCGTATCCCATCTTCTGTCTTGCGGTTAATTGGATCCCACGAAACAATCATCCGGTCAAAAAGGGGGTATTCTTCCGCAAAAGCCCGTAAACCTTTGAGATGCTTGGGTTGCACCATATCAGCAGACTTAATCTCAATGGCGACACAGTTTCCAATAATTGCATCTACTTCATTTCCTGTATATGTATGCCAATATGACAATTTTTCATCGCTGTTCTTGTAGCCAAGATATGCAATAATTTCCTGAATCACAAAATGCTCAAATGCGTGTCCGTATTCAGGAGTACCGCGTTGCAGGTCTTTTCTATGCAGCAAATAATTGGCGATACCAACATCGAAATAGTAGAATTTAGGCGCTTGTACTTCTTTGCGTTTCAGAGATTTATGATAAGCAGGTATCATATAGCCGACCAATGTGTCCTCCAATATGGAGAAGTATTCTTTGATAGTATTTGATTTAACGCCGCAATCGCTTGCTATGTTGGAATAATTGACTATTTCTCCATCAGTAAGAGCCGCTACTTCCATAAACCGCTCGAATGCATCGATATTGCGAACTATCGCTTCTGCTTTAATCTCTTGCTGCAGATATACATCAATGTACGCAGACAATAAAATCTGAGGACGTTTAGATAAATAGTGGGTCGGAATCATGCCGACATTAATTGCTCGGTCAATATCCAACTCAGGAATTTCTGTAGTTACCAAAGGATATAGGTAACAAGGAAATGCCCGACCTCCTAAGGTATTTGCTCCTTTCCGGCGTAGTTTGCGAGCACTGCTTGCGCAAATGATAAACCGTATATCAGTCTTAAAAATCAAGCGATGAACCTCATTGAGCAACTCAGGAACCTCCGTTATTTCATCAATGATGACGGTTGAGGTGTTACTATCTGCCAACTGGTCATATAGCACACTTGGTCGATTCTTATAAATCCTCCGAACAGAGGCATCCAAAAGATCAATATACATCGCATTAGGAAAGGCGTTTTTCAAATAGGTTGACTTGCCTGTTTGGCGTGCTCCAAAGAGAAAAATACTCATTTCCTCCAGGATTTCGTTGACCGATATAATTCGTTTAAACATACAATTAAATACTTAAATTCTTTAAATACTATTGCAAATATTCGTTGAAAATTTTAGATACAATCTATAATATTCATCAAAAATCTCTTGCAAAGGTACAAAAAACTTTCAATAGTGCAAATTTTTCAAGAAAAAAAGACTTTGAAAAGTCGTTCTTTGCGCAAAAAGTATCTTTGGAATAGTTCCTTTAAATATAACCCGCTGACGAATTTAAATGTAAAAAAATGTTCAATTTTTCCGTAAAACTTATAGAGGACATCAAGAGCCTTTGAAAACAACAAAAATTTGGCAATTTTTCCACTCTAAACTCACTCCGTTTTTTTTCGAAAAAAGTGCACCTTTTTAGCGGACATGTAGCGGACATGCAGCGGACATCGTGCATACTTTGAGGTATAACGTTCTTATTATATGAAAGTTGTAGGCAAGAAAATGGCTATTTTTACCCAATTCCGGCAAAAAAAATCAATCAAAAAATTTGGCAATTTTTCCCCAACTAACAATCTCCTCACCATCGTCTCACGACGGACGAATCCCATACCTTCCGCCAATTGGGTAAAATACTGAAAACTAAACTCATTGGGAAAATTTCCGAACGCACTATATTTATTCCGCCAACGGGTTATTATTAATACAATAATAGAAGTACACCCATTCTTAATATAAGAATGGGTGTACTTCTATTTCTATTGATAATCGGATTACTCCTGCATCAGCAGTTGCATCACTACTTTTGCGGAATAGGCAACCGGTGTGCCGGGACCGAAGATGGCGGCGACGCCGGCTTTGTAGAGGACACTTGCGGTTTAGCGAGAGCAGAGGCAAATATATTTGCTCTATGCCGAGCGTGAGCAAGTGAACGAAGTAAGTCGTAGTCCTGTGCGGGGATGACACCACCGGCGGTGACGAGGATGTCCTCACGGCCTAACTTCTTCAACTCGGCAATGACCTGCGGAATCAAGGTCTTGTGACCGGCGGCGAGGCTGGAAACGCCCAATACATGAACGTCGTTCTCCACTGCCTGCTTGGCTGCCTCTTCAACATTCGCTTCGAACGCTGCGAGTAAGCGAGAGCAGAGGGCAAATCTTGTTTGCACTATGCCGAGCGAGAGCAGGGTCTTCAAGCCGCAGTCGGCATAGCCGGTGGCTACTACTTTGGCGCCGCGGTCGTGACCGTCCTGACCCATCGTACGGGGTCCCCAAAGAGCTTTGCTCGAATGGGGTGTCATATTGGCAATCATAATACGGGGTTGACGCCCCTCTTTCTTGGCAAACTCTGCCGTCAACAGCACCCCACGACAAACGCTTCGCTGGTTTGTTGTGGGGACCCCGCACGAGAAGCCTCCTTGAAGTCCTCGTCGTTCTTTGTTGTGCGAGCACATTTTTCTCACGCTCGGCATAACCTGCAAGCAGTTTCTGCTCTCGCTTAATCGAAAAATTCCTGCTGCGTACACTCCTGATATTGTTCTAATGGTTGCTTTATAACGGCCTACGACTGCCTCGCAGGCATCTGAGATTTCGCCTAATGTGGCACGAAGACCTGCTGCCTTGACAGCGAGAGCCAAGAGGTTCTCACCCTTGCCGCCGTCAGCCCATGCCTGAACGGAAGCGGTGATTTCCTTCAATGCCTCTTGTACGGCAGCCTCGTCGCGGTGAGAACGGAGATCTTTCAGACGAGCCACCTGCTGTTCGCGCACGGCGGTGTTATTTCAGTCCGATGAAGTCGGAGAGTGGGCGGAGGCGGGCGCGGTAGGTGTTGATGCGCTGGCGGAGTTGAGGGTGCTTGGGGAAGGGAACAGGTGTGTTGTCAAAAGGCACAACGATATAATATGCAGCGTGTTCGGGGTGAAAACCGTGTTGTTCGAGGGTTTGCTTCGTCCATATCTGAAATGAGCCTTCTTTGCCTTTTCGTATGCGGAAGAGTTGGGCTTCTTCGCCGTTGGTATGCAGGAGAATATAACGCATACGCTCAAAACCGGGTGTTACTTGTAAGGAGCCTTCCGATTCGCCTGCACGGAGGTAACAGATGCCCTTTTCTATCATCAGGCGGCGCGTGTCAGGGCGTGCGTGATTGACAAGGACGGTTACTTCTTCGGGGTTCTCGGACATCTTTTTAAGGAGCTTTTCTGCTGTCTGCGGGTCGCTGATTTCTTGTTTGCGTTTTATTCCTAATTGCAGATATTCTTCGGATTGGTCTATGCCTATGAATTTGCGGTTTAGAAGATTAGCGGCAATGCCTGTAGTGCAGGAACCGGCAAAAGGGTCAAGGATGGTATCGCCCTCGTGGGTGCAAGCAAGGATAATGCGGTATAGAAGACGGAGGGGCTTTTGTGTGGGGTGTTTGCCCTGTTTTTTCTCCCAAAGACCTGTGGCAGGGATTTTCCACACATCGGGCATGTGTACTCCACCGTTGAGGGTTTTCATCAGGTCGTAGTTGAAATAGTGCGGTGTGCGTTCTTCTTTGCGTGCCCAAATGATATACTCTGCAGAAAAGTTAAAGCGTTGGTCAGTAAAAGTGGTAGGCGGGTCTGATTTCTGCCAAACGATGATATTTAAGATTTTGAAGCCTTGCTCTTGCAGACAGGTTGCCACATCGAAGATATTATGATATGTGCCACTTACCCATATTGTGCCATTAGGCTTTAGTACATTGCGACAAGCAGTAATCCACTTGGTGTTGAAGTCGTGGACTTGCTCGGGTGTGCGTACTCTATCCCATTCTCCTTTATCAAAATTACGTTTATGACCATTGATAGTTTTGATAGAAAAACCTTTTGAAAGGAAATATGGTGGGTCTGCAAAGATGCAGTCAGCCAGATTTTTCGATAATAGTTGGCATACAGTCGCACTATCCCCATATAACAAAGTAAAGTCTTTATTTGGAGATTGATAGTACGGCATAATGTTAGTATATTACTTCAGTGTTTTGATTGATTCGGTCGAGGAAAGTTTCTTTTGTTATTGAGCCGCCTTTAATCGCATCGGCAAAATAAAGCAAGTTTTCTGTATTGATTGCACCGCCGTTAGTTTTAGTGGCTTGCTTTATACCGTTTAGGGCTTCAGAAACATTACCTCTGAATAGTGAGGAAATAAACAAGAAACTAAACAACTGCACATCAGCAGAGAAATTATCCCACCACTTGTTGCTATTGCGTTCTGCGCTTCTTTCTGTGTTTTCTTGTACATAACGAATCATCTCGTCTGCCATGTGGCGTGAAATGGTAAAGCCTTTGGAATATGCCTTATTGTCAATGATTACGCCGCGTTGGTTATGTGCAATAATGCCATCAGGCTTGCGTGTGCCACCCATGTGCTTGCCAATGAATTGCAGTTCGTTTGTAAATAGGTCAATAGTAAAGATTTCAAATTCAGTGCAGTCTTTGCCTTGAAATGAGTAGTCAATGAGTGTAAGATATTTATGGTCAATATGATTGAGTTTTGCCCTTACACGCTCTTTAATTATTGCTTGTTCGCTTTGGATTTCTGTTTGTACGGCTTGTGTTGGGATAACTAATTTTACAATATCATCTTGCAAATGGAAAGTGTCGGCTTGTTCTTGGATATTTAAGCCGATATTGATAAAGCCTTTAATATCATCTTTAATGGTTGCGACATTTGTTTCAAAGCCTTTTGTTTGCAATTGGTCAATGATTTGTTGCATTGTGTGCTTGGTTGTTCCGCCTATGTATTTGAGAATATATGAACGGCGTGTTCGCAGATACTCCACATTTGCGGCTTTACTTGCAAGCATTTCACGATACACTATTTTGGGTACTCTTGCGAGGCTGCTCTTACCGATTGCACGTTTGTAGTTTTTCAGTCCTTCTGCTGTAATGGTAAATGCCGAATTTATGGTTGTTGTGTATTGTTCACCGCCAAGCGTCTCGGTAACTTGCTTTGGGGCTTTCTTCACCCAACCGATATTAGCGAGCCATGCGCAAATCATGCGTGCGTATTTGTCTGACGAGCCTTCCACATTGGCACGGAGTTCTTTCTTCTCATCGGCTGTTCCTTGTTCGTAGGCTTGTACCCAAATGTTTTGCGGTATAGAAGTAAAGCCTGCTTCATCGGTAAAACCAAGTTGCCTACCAAGTTCAAACTTGGTGTAATGTCCGCCATCGCTTAATATGCCAAGTATGCGACATACCGGAGGATATGATAGATAAGCAGTGCCGAGGATTTCTTTTTCGTATTCATCATCAGGCGTAAGCAAGAGCCGTGTGCCAAGGTCGGTAATGCTGCAAGTGTCATCGTCATAGTTATAATCAAGAAAACCAAGTGAAACAGCCCAACGCAGGAAACCATCTGCCGTCCAATCATCTGTATATGGTTTTTTGATAAAGTAAGTAGAACCGTTTTCGGTATAGGTAATAGTTTTCTGTCCGATGATAACTGCTTGTGCAAGTCCTGAACATTTTGCCTCTGCTCTTGTTCCGTTACCACTGCCTTTACCTTTGAGTAGTGCGTAAGATATGCGGTCTTGCTTCAAAGCATCCGTAAAAGTGTCGTATAATGCGTCATTTGCAAGAAAATCGTGCTTGCGCAAGAACTGCAAGTGCTTAATGATTTTCTCTTGCGTGGATGTTGCTTGCAGAAATATAGATACTACCTTTTTGAGGTTTTCGGTGGAACTTGGGTTTTGAATCCATCCGAAAGTGCGTTGCTCATGTGCCATATCAATAATTTGTTATAAGGACTTCAACGGTCCTTGATTCTTTCTCTTTGAATTGATAACTGCTATTTGAATAATTAGCATTGAGGAAGTGAGTGTGGTATTGCTGCCGCCACTCGTTGAGGTTGGTATTTTGCTTACCCTTGTGTTCAATCACATTGGAAAGTGCAAAATGTATATGCCTGTCGTTCAAATCATCCAATATGTCAAATAGTGCAAAATCGTCTTGTTCTCCCCAACCTTCAAAACCTCGCTTACCGTCGTTGTATGAGCCGCAAGAAATCAAATAAGGCGGGTCGGCGTAGACAAAATCACCTGCTTGTAAGTCTTGCAAATCCATTTGGCGGAAATTATTTGCTGTGAAAGTCATTGCGTGCAATTTGCCGTGTAAGCCTATTAAGTTGCTTTCTATTTGTGGATTGTAGGAGCTACGATTAACTCCGAAAGGATTATTAAATTCGCCTTTGTTGTTAAAGCGGAATTGATGGTTAAAGCCAAAGCAAACAAGTACAAACAGTTGCAAGGGGTCATGCGTTTCGTTGTAGTGGTTACGCAAAGTTATATATCCCTCTTTGTTGGTTTTGGTGAGATTGTACTGCAAGATTATGTTTTGTATGTTCTGCAAAAGTACATCAAGTTGGTACTGCTGCATTTCTTGGTAAATACTAATTACATAGTTATTTATATCGTTGCAGATGATATTGTTGGCTGTTACATTGAGTGACACATCAAGTCCCCCTGCGAACATATCAACAAAAGTATTGATTTGTTCGGGGAAAAGTGGCAATATTTGCGGTAGAAGTTTGTATTTGCCACCTATGTAATTCATCGGGGATTTGTTCATATAGTCAGCGTTTTTGAATGAAATATAATTGCTCTTGCAGTCCTTCTGCGTTGTTTGGTATTTTGCTTTTGTATCTTCGATATGGGAATTCAAAGAGGCGGAAGGTGTCGGGTTTACCGTTGGCGCGAACGATGTCGGAGAGTTCGGCTGTCGGGATTAGTCCTTCATTGTTGTATGATATTAGTATATAGCGAGTATTGAGGTTTTGCAAAAGGTTGTTAAATGCTTCGTGGACTCGTGCTTTTTTGCAAAAATCGGACTTGGTTGTGTTGGGGCGAGTGCCTGTTACACCGCTAATTTTTGGATAATCATATCGGGCTATCGTTTCCAAAATGTGGTAATTAGGTAAGTACTCGCGTGAATTATATGGCGGGTCAAGATACACTAAATCTGAATGAATATGTGTTGCGAGTTCTTCTGCTTGCATATTATATGCTCTACAAAGTTGATGGCTTGGATTTATTGGTAGTTCTTCAAGTGTGAGTGTTTTGTAAGTGCGTATATCCCAATATTTGAGATAGGCGGCGTAAGTGCCTGTAATGTTGGCAACAAACGGCACGGCGGCAATTAGACTTGCGAGTAGATAGAAATATTCGTTTTCGGTGAGTTCGGGGCGCAAGTGCTCTATTTCTTGGCGGATAATATCTATTTTTAGGGCATTGTCATGCTGAAAATACATACGGTTGCAAGTGTCGTTGAGCGTGTAATTGTGGGCTATGAAATTGTGTGGGTCGTTGGGATCTGCTTGATTGATTGGCAGGGCGTTGAGATGAGCAATTAGTTCTCTGATTTTGCGAGTTGTGCGGTTGTTACATAGTATGCCTTTATTGAGTACATAGGAGAAATATAGTACATCGTTGGCGGTGGTGCTGTAGCCTGCTTGTTTGAGTGCTTGGGACACGGCTCCGCTACCCGCAAAGATGTCGGTGACAGTGCGCACATCGGTTGTATTATTGACGATTGTGTCAATAATACGGCTTGTGAGCAATGTCTTTCCTCCGATATAGCGCATAATTAGAATATAATGCTTAAATAGATTGGTAATATCTCAAAAAATATGTGGGCGGAATATACATCCCGTAAGCATTCACTCTGTCTAATCTCTGTTCTCTATTCGGAAGTTGCGACACTTTTGAACATCCAGAAATCAAACGTCAAGCAAACGCCTTTCGTTAAATATGTTATGTGTGTCTTTTGCGGTGAGTTGAGGATGATAGTGAAGCATAGGAATGCTTCAATACCATACAGGCGAGCCGCCTGCGCTCCTAAAAGTGCAACGCTTTGCACACTCTACCGAAAAGACATTGCAAAAGTACAATTTATTTCGCACTCATGCAATTATATGTTGGTTTTAGTTATTTTCAACTGAAATTTGATTTGTTAGTTGTGCAATGACATAGCCTCGGAGGGTTTTGTATTTGCGCGGTTCTTTCTGTGCGTTGAATTGTTCAAGCCAGTAGGCTTTGCGTTGCGGGTCGGTGA
>ERZ842401.4444-NODE-4444-length-16335-cov-4.289251_pt1 | contig 16335 bp, 10 predicted proteins | sample MGYA00521270_ERZ842401 | MGnify/ENA primary metagenome ERZ842401 (study PRJEB31892, sample SAMEA3878208) | bioreactor metagenome | biome: Moose rumen | place: Sweden | collected 2011-10 | study: EMG produced TPA metagenomics assembly of the PRJEB12797 data set...
CAACTGCGATTTTAAGAGCGGCTTTGTTCCCGAGGACGAAAAACACGATAATATAGAAAAAATGCAGCTGCATTTTCTTCAGATGAAGTATGAGGAAAAGAACGCCGCGCCGCTTTTTTCTGCCGTGCGCGATATAGTGCGCTTGAACGGCGCGTTCAGCCGCGTGGTCAGCGATGGCGCTTCCGTTGAGCTGGAAACCGACTACAATCCAGACGACCTTCTGAGTCCGGAGAGCATGGATATAGCGCATTTTTTTAACGATGTGTGCATGGAACGCTGCCTTGTGAGCGTGTTTTTGACGGACGAAGGACCCGACTACAAAATTCTATGACATACGATTTTTTTACTCAGGAGACAATCCGCTTGGACGATTTTTTGCGCCGGGAACTTCCTGGGCGCTTGGTGCAGGAGGGCTGTGCTAGCAATTCAAAAATCCGGCGGCTCATCGTGTGCGGCGCGGTTTGTGTGAACGGCGCGCAATGCCGCCGCCCTGCCTTTGAGCTTCGCCGCCGGAGCGCCGTGAGCGTTGAATTTGATGCGGAAAAATTCTTCTTTGAAAAACAACCGGATGACGTTTTGTTTGAGGTGAGCGAACGGGACGTGCTGTTTGAGGACGACTATCTTATCTGCGTGAACAAGCCTGCCAAATTTCCGACGGAAGAAACTATTGTGGGCGGCGAAAAGCGCGACAATCTGCATGATGCGGTGGTGCGCTATTTATGGAAAAAGAATCCTGCCCTGCGGAATCCTCCGTACGTGGGAATCATGCACCGGCTTGACCGCGACACGAGCGGCGTGATTCTGTTCACAAAGCAGCGTGCAGTGAACAAGCCTGTTCAGGCGATGTTTGAAAGCCACGATTTTACGAAAATCTACTGCGCTGTGTGCAAGGCTCGTCCGGGCGTTAAAATAACGGCTCAAAAAAAGTTTACGGTGGAGCTTTTTATGGCTCGCGTGAGCGGTAAAAGTCAGGCGGGCAAATGGGGCGAGGTTGCGCAGAGCAGGGGCGGGCAGTATTCCCGAACGGATTTTATGGTTCTTGAGACGCGTGCCGACGGAACGATTTTTGTTCAGGCGCAGCTTTTTACCGGGCGGACACACCAGATTCGCGTGCATCTGAGCCATTATGGTCTTCCAATCTGCGGAGATGTTCTGTACGGTGGCACAAGCACAGACCGCCTTATGCTGCACGCAAAAAGCCTTTCCTTTGAACACCCGGTTACAAAGGAAAGGCTTTGCGTGGAGTCTGAGCTGCCTTTTTGATGCGGCGCTCGTTTAGTTCAGTTTGGAGATGTTTTCATAGCCGTCAACAAGTGCTTTTATTTTGATTGCGCTTCCGTCGGAGGTCTCAATCTGATATGTCTGACCGCGCTGAAGATTGTGCATTTCGCGATAACCTTGACTCTTGTCAACTGTAACGCCTTCAGATTTTGTCGTTCCTTCATAAATTGTGAAGGATTTATTTTCCCCCCAATCTGACGTGTCAAAAACGGCAAACAAGGTGGAGCCTTCTGTTTCTGAAATACATATGAAGAAACCCGATGAGGATGCGTCCACTACGATTGCGGACTGCCCGAAGTACGTTAAATCCACTCCCTCCAAGCATGTGTCTTTATACAGTGTGCTTGTGTCATCACCTTTTTTTATCGTCATCTGCTTCTGTAGTTCGCTGTATGCTAGCTGACCACTGGCAATTTCGTTCTCCAGTTCTGCAACTCTGGCGGTCAATGAGTCAATGCTTTCTTGCAAAGTGGACTTTTCGTTTGTAAGCTCGCTTACCTGTGCATTCAAGTTTGTATTTTCATTCTCAAGTTCGGAATATTGGGTTTCAAACGTTGTTTTTTCGTTCTCAAGCGCTGTAATTTTTGTGGATATGTCGTTCAGAAGCTCTTCCGTTGACTTTTGTGTGTCTGCGTTTTCGTCAAGGTTCGTAAGTATGGCGGCAATGCTATTTTTTGTCGCTGCGATTGAATCCGTCGCTTCTTCAAGGGCTTCTGTCTTTTTGTCAAGCTCCTCCTGCGTTTCCTCTAGCTTTGCCTTTACCAGCGCAGCAACCTCAGAGGCTGTGGCTGTCTCGCTGACGGAACTTGGGTCGTCAAGCAGGGCGGTAAGCGTTGCCTTTGCGGTGGCATTATCGCTTTCGAGAGTGCTGACTTCTGATTCCAGAGCGGTAATCTCGCCATTCAGCGCAGAGATTTCTGCACTCAAAGCGCCAATCTGCTGGGCTTTTTCATCGTCGCTCAGGTTTGCGGCTTGTATTTGTGCAGTAAGTCCGTCTATGGTTGCCTGCTTTTCTTCAATTTCTGCCTGCTTTGCGGCAATCGCGCTGTCCTTTGCAGAAATCTGCGCCTCAACCTTTTCTATTATGTCAGAAACGGTTTCGTCACCGGTAAGCGCGCTTTTCTGTTCCTCGCTCAAAAGCTCCGTAAGGGCTGTCTTTGCGTCTTCGAGCGCAATAGTTTTTTCTTCAATCTCATCCTGAATCTGTTCTATGATGTCTTCAAGCGTCTCGCTTCCGGTCAGGGCGGCTTTTTGTTCGTCGGTCAGCAGCTCGCAGAGCGTTTCTTTTGCGTCCTCAAGCTCCGTCTCCTGAGCGCTAAGCTTTTCCTCAATTTTTTGTATTATTTCCTCAACGGTCGCCTCGTCGCCAAGGGCTTCCTTTTCCTCTGCGGTCAAAAGGGCTTCAAGCTCAGTGCGCGTTTCGGCAATCTGCTCCTTGATTTTTGAGACTGCCTCTGCAATCGTTGTGGGCGTGTCTTCCTCGCAGGCTCCGCTCAATTCTTTAAGCAGCGCGGCGATTTCTTCCTTTGCGGCGCTCGTGTCAGTTCCTTCCTTGAGGGCTTCTTTTATCTGCTCAATTTTTTCTGCGGCATTTTTGAATGCAAGAAGATCAGTCAGCTTCTGACCGTCAGTGGTCTCAATCTCGTCCAGCTGGGTTTCAAGCTGTGTGATGGTCTCAATGGCGCTCTCAAGCTCCTTAAGCTTTGCTTCGTATTCCTCGTCGGTAAAGGAAGCCGCGTCCGTAAGTTCCTGAACAAGTTCGCCGACCGTCTCAAAAATGCTTGCGTAGGTGTCTACGACGGTCTGCGTGGCAGATCTGGTGTCGTTTGCCACTTCAAGTGATGAATCAATGTAGATTGAATCCTCGTTTCCGATTGTGTCCCCAAGTCCGATGTCGCTGCATGAAAATAGTAAAAGGGGGATAGATGCGAATAAGACAACTTTTTTCATATCTCACCTCAACTTTTATTATGCCTTGAGTTTACAGCGGTTTTTGGATAATGCAAGTTTTTTTTGTATTTTTTTGTTTAATTTTTTTTACCATAAAAAAATTTTGACAAATTTAAGAAGTAGTGCGACTATAACAGCATAAAAAAGTATGGAGTGTGTTATGAAAAAAGTGTTTTTTGCTGTTCTTTTGTGGGTCGGTGCAATTTGTGCGTTCGCCAATATTGAATTTGACATGAATTTTTCCGGTATTCCCTTTGAGAATCTGAAGAATGACGACGGCACTGAATACCGTCCGACCTTTCCGTTCGGACTGGAAAACCAGTGGTCAATCTTTTTTGGTTCGCCGGTGCGTTTTTTGGACTTGGGGATGAACGTTTCTTATGGTGCGGATTTTATTCTTGCGGGCGACCAGACCTTTGAAAATTTCAATGTAACGGAATTCGACATGAAATTCGGCATACAGTCATTTGCCACGCTGGGTGCGGCGGTGCGCTTTAATATAGGAGAGATTCATTCCATTACGCTTTCGCCCGGACTGACCGGCGTTTTTGACGTGATTGCATGCCGCGAGGTAAAGGATATTGCGTTCAAGTTCAAGGACGGCAGCACGGAAACGCAGTCCATTCCTTTTACAAAGGTGGAAAGCGGCGGGTACATGTCGTTTTCCTTTGACGTAGGCTATAAGGTGTGGGTTCTTCGCCGCGAGAATTACGACTTCGGCTTTAACTGCGGCTACGAGTTCGGGCTTCCGCTCTACGGAAAATTTGAGGATTCTTCTATTAAAATTGGCGGAACATCGCATAAGGTGTATCTGGGCGTGTCGTTCAACTTTGGGCAGCGCAAGATAAAGAATCCTGAGCTTATGCCCGAATACGAGGGCGACGAGTGGATTGAATAAGCGGGCTGCGCGTACATTCTGTTTTTCACGCAGGATTTGTCCGTCCGCACAAAAAAACAGCAAGTTTTCTCTTTTTTTATTGACGATTCGTTCTCAAAATCAGTATTTTATATGTAGAACTTATAGATAAGGACGATGGAATGTCAGAAGAAAATCAGACACAGGAGCAGGAAGAAAAGGTAGAGAATCAGGCTGAATCTTCAGTTGAAACTGCCGAGAGCGCTCCGAAGGATGCTGAAAAGACTGAGGAAAAGCAGGAGATGACTCCTGAGGAAAAAATCGCTTCTCTTGAGGCTCAGATTGAGGAACTCAAGAAGGAGGCGCTTTACAAGGCTGCCGAGAACGACAACTGGCGAAAGCGCATGATGCAGCAGAAGGAGGAGGCGGTTTCCTATGCGAATGCCTCTCTTTTGGGCGACCTTTTGGACAGCCTTGACAACTTTGACCGCACGATTGATGCGGCAAAGGACGCCAAGGATGCAAAGACCATTGCTGACGGAATCAAGATGATAAACAAGAGCCTTGTGAGCATGCTTGAGAATAAGTATGGTCTTTCAAGCTTTGGAAAGGAAGGCGACGAGTTCAATCCTGACGAGCACGAGGCAATCGGCCGCGTTGAGGACGAGAAGGCAAAGAAGGAAACCTTGAAGCAGGTTTACCTTAAGGGATATAAGCTGAACGATAAAATTATTCGGCACGCCAAGGTAATGGTGAGCGTTCCCGCTGGCGGGAACTGATAAATCGGAAAGCGTTAAGAAAATTGCGAAAGCAATTTTTAGCTTGTCCAACTTGCAGTGTTACTGCTGGGCGTTGCGGGGTGTCTCCGCTAGAGGGGGTAGCGGAAGACAGCGGTGGTTGAGCTTGTCGACTCGTAAGAGCACGAAGTAAACCACTGTTGTCTGAAGCGAGGGGCAGGCGCCCCTTTGAAAAGTAAATATGGGTCATTGAGCCTGTCGGCATGACCTTTGAATAAATGAATTGTGGTTTCGACAGGCTCAACCACCGAAAACGAGGTACATAAAATGGGAAAGATTATTGGTATTGACTTGGGAACGACTAACTCCTGCGTTGCCGTAATGGAAAACGGCGAGCCGGTAGTAATTCAGAACTCAGAGGGTGGACGCACTACACCGTCCATCGTTGGTTTTACAGCAAAAGGAGACCGCGTTGTAGGTCAGCCTGCAAAGAACCAGATGGTTACAAACCCAAAGAACACAGTATATTCTGCAAAGCGCTTGATTGGTCACAGATTCAGTGAGCTTCAGGGCGAAGCTACAAAGCTTCCATATACAGTATTGGACAACGGTGCAGACTGTCGCGTGGAAATTGAGCAGAACGGCGAGAAGAAAAAGTATTCTCCACAGGAAATCAGTGCTTTCGTACTTCAGAAGATGAAGAAGACCGCAGAGGACTACCTTGGCGAGACTGTAACTGAAGCCGTAATCACGGTTCCTGCTTATTTCAACGACTCTCAGCGCCAGGCTACAAAGGATGCCGGAAAAATCGCCGGTCTTGACGTAAAGCGAATCATCAACGAGCCGACTGCCGCTGCTTTGGCATTCGGTTTCAAGCAGGATCAGGACAAGGAAAAGACAATCGCCGTATACGACCTTGGTGGTGGTACGTTTGATATTTCAATCCTTGAACTTGCTGACGGCGTGTTTGAAGTAAAATCTACCAACGGTGATACTCACCTTGGTGGTGACGACTGGGACCGCGCAATTATCAACTGGCTTATCAAGGAATTCAAGAACGACACTGGTATTGACCTTTCTAGTGATGCAATGGCTATGCAGCGACTGCGTGAGGCTGCTGAGAACGCAAAAATCCAGCTTTCAAGCCAGACTTCTACAGACATCAACCTTCCGTTCATCACTGCTGACGCAACTGGTCCAAAGCACTTGCAGAAGTCTTTGACTCGCGCTCAGTTTGAGCAGATGACAGAGGATTTGTTCGAGCGCACGAAGGAACCTTGCCGCAAGGCTCTTGCCGATGCAGGCATTTCTACGGACAAAATCGACGAGGTTCTTTTGGTTGGTGGTTCAAGCCGTATGCCAAAAGTACAGGAAGTTGTAAAATCAATCTTCGGTAAGGAAGGTTCAAAAGCCGTAAACCCGGATGAAGCTGTTGCCATCGGAGCCGCAGTACAGGGTGGCGTTCTTAAGGGTGACGTAAAGGACATCCTTCTTTTGGACGTAACACCTCTTTCACTTGGTATTGAGACAATGGGCGGCGTAATGACAAAGCTCATCGCCCGCAATACGACGATTCCTACAAAGAAGAGTCAGGTATTCTCTACAGCGGCTGACGGTCAGACTGCCGTATCAATCCACGTACTTCAGGGTGAGCGCGAGATGGCTGCCCAGAACCGTACGCTCGGTAACTTTGACCTTGTAGGTATTCCACCGGCACCACGCGGCGTTCCACAGATTGAAGTAACGTTCGACATTGATGCAAACGGTATCGTTCATGTTTCTGCAAAAGACCTTGGAACAGGAAAGGAACAGCACATCCAGATTACTTCATCTTCTGGATTGAGCGAAGAAGAAATCAACCGCATGGTTCAGGATGCAGAGGCAAACGCTGCTGCTGACAAGGCTAAGCGTGAGGAAATCGACACAAAGAATGAGGCTGACAGCCTTGTTTACCAGACTGAGAAGACTTTGAAGGAAATCGGCGACAAGATTTCTGATGCCGACAAGCAGAAGATTGAGGATGCCGTTGCTTCCCTTAAAAAGGCTATCGAAGGTGGAAACACAGAGGAAATCAAGGCTAAGAGCGAAGAGCTCAAGCAGGCTTCCTACAAGATGGCAGAGGAAATGTACAAGCAGCAGGGGGCTGGTGCCGCAGGTGCCGGTGCAGCTGGCGCTCAAGGCTCTGCGGATGCCGGAAATGCCGGGGAATCTTCTGGAACTGACTCAAAATTCAACAAGGGCACAGCCGACGACGTGGACTTTGAAGTAAGCGACGATAAATAAGTTGTACTTTAGTTTGGACAAACTTATTCATAATTGATGTCGAAACAAAAATGGCGGAGGGGGCGGCGCGTGAGGCAAAAACACTCTGTTTGTGGTTGCCGCGATAGCGGCAATTAAAAAGTTTCTTTGCCGCAAACAGCGTGTAGCACGCTAGCGTGCGGTTTTGCATCACGGGTCGTGACCGGGAGTCATTTTTCTGGCGGTGGAGTTTAAATATGTTTGTCTTAAGATTAACCCTCTTTGCATTGTAAAGAGGGTTGTTTTTTAGTATATTGGAATAAAGGTTTGATTATGGCAAAGCGTGATTATTATGAAGTATTGGGCCTTCAGAAAGGCGCTACAGAAGATGAGATTAAAAAGGCATACCGCAAGTTGGCGGTAAAATATCACCCGGACAGAAATCCTGGCGATAAGGAAGCCGAATCGAAATTCCGCGAGGCGACAGAAGCCTACGAGGTTCTTTCTGATGCAGAAAAACGCCCGCTTTACGATCAGTATGGCTTTGCCGGTGTAGACGGCATGAATGCCGGAGGTGGCGGCGGTGCGCAGTATTCGCATGCGTTCCATGATTTTTCCGACCTGTTCGGTGGCATGGGCGGCGGGTTCGGCGATATTTTTGACAATATCTTCGGCGGCGGTTCATCGCGTTCTTCCGGTCGCCGTCGTTCCGGTCCTACGGAAGGTGCGAGCCTTCGCTATGACCTGAACATTTCCTTCAAGGATGCCGTATACGGAACAAAGGCGGACATCCACTTTAAGCACAACGAAACCTGTACTTCCTGCAAGGGAACCGGCTGTGCCGCCGGAGCGAGCCGAAAGACCTGTTCTACCTGTAATGGAATGGGACAGGTTCGACGCAGTGCGGGATTCTTTGCGGTTCAGCAGCCGTGTCCAGACTGTAACGGAACCGGCACAAAAATTGACAAGCCGTGCAAGGACTGCGGCGGTCGTGGCGTGCAGGAAAAAGCAAAGAAAATCTCATTCACGATTCCGGCAGGCGTGGACAACGGCAAGCGGATTGCTCTTCCGCATCAGGGCGATGCCGGCGAGAACGGCGGACCTGCGGGCGATTTGATTGTCATCCTTCATGTGGAGGAGCATCCGTATTTTGAGCGCGACGGGCAGGATTTGTACTGCGCCGTTCCGGTAAGTTTTACGCAGGCGGTGCTTGGTGCAGACATTACGATTGATTCCCTTGACGGTAAGAAGATTGCCATAAAAATTCCGAGCGGTACCGTTTCTGGTAAGCTGCTCCGCATAAAGGGCGAGGGCGTTCCGTTTACGGCTTCTCCGGCGCGCAAGGGCGACATGTACATAAAAATCGTCGTTCAGATTCCGCAGTCGGTTTCTGGAGCGCAGAAGGATTTGCTCAAAAAGTACATGGAGCTTGAAAAACCGGTTACGAATCCAAAGCTGATGCCGCTTTCTTCCCTGAATTGACATTCGTTTAGGGCTCTTTCGTAAATAATTGTGTTTTTTTCGGGCGTATCTGCCGATTGTATGGTATAATTAGAATTGTCTAATTTTGCATGCATGAGGTGAATATGTACAAGACCAGAAAAAAAGTCTATTTCCTTTCTGTGAATGTTGCTGTGCTTCTGCTGTCCGTTCTGCTTTCTGTTTTTTTGGTTCAGAGAGATGTGAATAACAGCGCACCGCTTATTTTTGCCGGAATTCCAACGATTATATTCCTTTCGTTTTTGGTTGCCGCATCGGTCATCCGGCATAACATAGACAAATATCTTCAGAAAAAATATTTTGAGTCCGGAGAGACGGTGTATCTTGAAGATTTTATAGACAAGCTGCGCTTCTGCTATTCCTATGATGACTTGTACAAGGTCTTTGCAGAGTCGCTGGAAATTAAGGCCGACTGCTCCATCCTTCTTGTGGACCGAAAACGAAATTACGTCTTATACAACAGCCCGAGCCGCATTTCCTCGTATCAGGAGGTGCATGAGAAGCTTTCGGTGAATTTTCCGATTGCATGGGAGGAGGGCTTCTACTTTCTTGGCGAGAACATGGGAATCGTGTCCAGCTGCCGTCAGTCCCGCGGATTTTTCATCTGCTATCAGGGAATCCACTGCTTTATATTCAACCGCTACACGCGTCTTTTTGACCTTGACATCTACACAAAGCTTTACGAGGAATTCTGCCGCTTCTTTGACAGGACAAAAATCATCGCAAACCTTTCGGAAATTTCCTCTCTCACAAAGGAATGGGAACAGCTTGCCGAAACGCAGGTTTCGTTCCTTCCTCATACCATGCCGGACATTCCGCATCTTAAGATTGCGGCGTACTACCGCCCATTGGTAAATGTTTCCGGCGACTATTACACGGTTCTTCCTATTGATTCGTCGCGCACATTGCTCATGCTTGGCGACGTTTCTGGTAAAGGTCTGCCTGCCGCCCTCATCATGGGTCTGGTAATGAACACGGTAAAAATCATCGAGAACAAGAACGACCTTGTGGCAGTCATAAAGGCGGTTGACAAGGCTATTAAGGGAATGCACCTTCAGGACAAGTATACGGTTCTGTTCCTGGGCATTGTTGACACCGATGCCATGAAAATATCGTATATCAATGCGTCCATGTCTGACCCGATTATCCTTACGCGCGCGCCTGACGGCTACCGCATAAAGTCGCTTACGTCCAACGCCAGCCTTGTTGGCATTATCGATATGGATGACGTGCGCGTGAGCGAGCAGCGGCTTTTCCGTGGAGACACAATCCTGCTGGCGACCGACGGTGTTTCTGAGGTCATGGATGAGAATGGTGTGGAGCTTGGTGACACGGAGCTTTTTACGGAAACGCTTACGAGCAGCGCTTCCAAAACGCCGCAGCAGTTTGTTGATGATATTGTCGATCTTATCATGCGCTACAATGGCGACAAGCGCCTGCATGATGACGTAACAATGATGGTTGTAAAGGTAGGTTAATATGCTGTTTATTTTGTTGAATTTGATTCTTACCCTGTTCCTTATTTACGAAACCGTTCACGTTGATAAAAAAGAGTCGGTGTATAACGGCGGAACGAACCCGATTATTTCAAATATCCTGCTTATGGCGGTCATTTCGGGAATGTTCACGCTGTTCACGGCTTCCCGCGACTTTATCACGCCGGGACTTTTTTCTACGCTCATAAAGCTGTGCTTTGTTATGGAAGGCTGCTTTTTGCTGAACATTGCGTTCTGCCTGCCGTATTATGCATGGAAATATACCACGTCGCTTACGATGGCAGTAAAGACAATCCTGTATTTTGTGGTCATCTGGTTCGTCATGTTCAAATTCAAGAACGTGCGCTTTTCTGACACGAACGGCATAGAGATAAGCTCAACCTACCTTTTCAGCGGCGAGGCACGAAATTATTTTCCGTGGACGTGGGTAACGCTGTACAATTTTGTGCTGCGGTTCCTGCTTCCTGGATTCATGTGCTTTTTGATGCTGCTGCAGAATGAGCTTAAGGGTTCCAAGCTGGACCGCTTCCATGGATATGTGTATGCGCTCGGCATTCTTTCTATGTGGGTGTGCTGCGTGCTGCTTGACATGGCTACGGCATATGCGCCGTATCTTTCGCTTCTGCACTATTTTGTGTATATTCCGATGATGGTCATCATTCCGACCGGCTCGCAGATGAATTCCGCGCCGTCGGGGCGGGCAATCACTGCGTTCATCATCAAGTCCATCACGATTTACCTTATTCCGTCCGTTCTTATGGGCGTGATTTTTAAGGCGTGCTACCCGCTTTACAAAAGCTACGGCGCGGTGTTCGTCATCTTTGAATTTGTGTGTGCGGCGCTCATTCTGTTCCTTATAACGACTCTTTCGGAGCTGATTTCAAAATCGCGGCTGGGACATTCCGCGGATTATGCGGTTGCCTTTGAAAAATCGCTCGCCTCAATTGACTACAGCGGTGAGATGGACGACATAGCCGAGCGCATGTTCAAGGTGTTCAATGCGAACGCAGAGGCAAGCTCAATGACGGTGTACATCAACGGCGGTAACGACACCTACGAGGTTGCATATTCCTCTACTGGCAAGGCGCGCAAGATTGCGAATTTCGGTCTTTTGTTCGAGTCTCTTTTGAACGACGGAAAGAACGTGGTCGCGTATTCCCAGCTTGAGTCCGACAACACCTACGAGGAATACAAGGCGCAGCTTGTGCGCTTGTTCAACGAGACAAAATCTGACGCATTCTTCATTCTGAACGAGGGACGCGACGTGCATGGTCTTATATTCCTGGGTGTAAAAATAAGCAACGAGCATTACAAGGAATACGACATCAACATTTTCAAGAAGCTGTATTCTTACTTCTTCGTATTTGGTTACTACATGCGCAATATTTCCAACAAGGAAATCATTGGTACGGTAAACCGCGAGCTTCGCATGTCTAGCCAGATTATCACTTCAATTCAGGACAACATCGACATTCTGAATAATCCCAAGATGGATGCGGGAAGCATTATGGTTCCTGCGCACAACATTGGTGGTGAATTCGTTGACATGATTCGTCTTACGGACACGCGCCACATGTTCGTTGTGGGCGACCTGAGCGGTAAGGGTATTGCCGCTTCCATGAGCATGGTCATCCTTAAGCAGATTATCCGCGCGTACCTTGCGGACACGCATGATTTTAAGCAGCTGGTGGTAAAGGTGAACCGCTTTATCCGCGACAACCTTCAGAAGGGAACGATTTTTGCGGGAATGTTTGCCATTGTGAACTTTGAGAACGACACGATGTATTATATCAACTGCGGAATTCCGGCGATTCTTTTGTATACCGAGGCGTACAACAATGTCATCGAGATTCAGGGTGGCGGACATATTCTTGGCTTTGTAAAGGACATTTCACCGTATATTTCAATCAAGCAGATTAAGCTGAACAAGAACGACATTGTGCTTGCTTGCACGGACGGACTTATTGAAAGCCACTCCCTGCGCGGCGAAAAGTTCGGAAAGGACCGCATTCAGCGCTACATGGTTGCCAACGCGATGTATCCGGCAAGTCGCATGGCGCAGTTTGAGTACGACGAGCTTATGAAATTCATGAGCCATGAGATGGAGGACGATGTAAGCGTTCTTGTGATGAAGTATCTGCGCTCCAATGCGTCGGATAAGGCAGAGGCGGACGCTCTGCGCGCCGAATTCTACGAAAAGCTCACCAGCACGGAAAACAAGGATTCCCGCGAGGAACAGTTTGAGCAGTTTGAGAATCTTGTTCAGAACATGGAGGAAAAATAATGGAGCAGCTTACGTTTACGCAAAAGGAAGGCTCGGATTACATGCTGTTTGAGCTGAGCGGCGACTTTAATGCCTACACCGCGCCGAACATTCAGAACGAGATTTATTCTGCGATTGAGTCAACTAACGTGGTGCTTGATATGGCAAACGTGAATGCGCTTGATGCCGCCGCAATGGGAATCATCATGGCGGCGCATAACGATGCCGACGAGTATGGCACGCGCCTTTATCTGCTGTCCATCTCAAACGAGGTTGACCGTCAGATTCTTGCCACTGGCTTCAAGGATTTGTTCCACATAATCAATTCCGTTACAGAGGTAGCCTAGAAACTCGCAGCCAGTTTTTACTTGCATGAATTTATATTTTTGCATTGTTGTTTTCATGCTGAAGCTCTAAGTCTGTAAGAAAGTTCTTTCTTTTTTTTAGATTTAGCGCTAAACTAAACGTATATTCTTTTGGTGAGGTTTTTATGGTTTGTAAATATAGGTTCGGGCGGCCGTTTGACACGGAATCTGTCGTGGCATTTCCAAAGGACGGCTCGGTTTTTGTGGACAAGGCTTCGCTGTTTCCGTTCGGAACGCTTTCTGTGCAGGATGGAATTGTTTTTGAGTATGTGCTTAAAGATTCTGACAGGATTTTTGGTCTTGGTGAGACTATGGGCGGAATCAACAAGCGCGGAAAAAGGTACGAAAGCTGGTGCAGCGATGACCCGCATCATACGGAGGAAAAAAAGTCTCTTTACGGCGCGCATAACTTCATCGTGGTTCATTCTGAAGAGGACAAAAGGACGTTCGGCCTTTATTTTGACTACCCGGGCCGGCTTTGCATTGATGCGTCCTGCACCCGGTTTGATGTTCTTACTGTGTCTGCCGAGGAGCCTCATGCGGACGTGTATGTAATCACGCCGGATGAGGGCACGGATAAGGCAGTTCTTTCTGTTGTGGAGCAGTTCAGGGCGATGATTGGAAAAAGCTACGTGCCTCCGCTCTGGGCGTTCGGCTTTATGCAGAGCCGCTGGGGCTACGGAAAAGAGGAGGACCTTGAGCGCGTTTACGAGAACCACAGGAAGCTTGGGATTCCGCTGGATGCAATCTTTTTGGACATTGATTATATGGACGGCTTCCGCGATTTTACCGTTAACAAGGAAAACTTTTCTGATTTCAAGGGCGCGGTAAAAAAACTGAGGGAAAAGGACGTTCACGTGGTGCCAATAATTGATGCGGGAATCAAGGCGGAGGAAAATTCCGAACTGGACCGCGAGGGCGTTTCTTCCGGGTTTTTCTGCAAAAAGGCTGACGGAAAGCCTTTTTCAGCCGGTGTCTGGCCGGGGCTTTCGCATTTCACGGATTTTTTGAACCCGGCTGCGCGAAAATGGTTCGGTGAGAAATATTCTGGTCTTGTGGAAAGCGGAGTGGACGGCTTTTGGAACGACATGAACGAGCCAGCGCTTTTTTATTCAGAGGACGGAATAAAGGCGGGTTATGAAAAGCTAAAGCGCATGATAGGCGACGAGAACCCCAACGTGTACAGCACCTGGGACGTGAAGAACGTCGTGCTTAATCTTCAGAACAATCTTGACGACTACAAAAGCTTCTATCACCGCGTGCCTGAAAAGGTGGCCGGTGCCCTTGCCGAGTGTACTGAGAACGGAATCTCGCTAGTGCGGCACGACAAGGTTCATAACCTATACGGCTTTAACATGACCAGAGCGGCAAGCGAATACTTCACCAAGGTTGGAAAGGAAATACTGATGATTTCTCGAGCCTCGTATATCGGAATGCACCGCTTCAGCGGTATATGGACGGGCGATAACTTTGCCTGGTGGAGCCATATCCTTCTTCTTATAAAGCAGCTCCCGTCGCTAAACATGTGCGGCTTCTTGTATACCGGGTGCGACCTTGGTGGCTTTGGCTGCGACACAACTCGCGACCTCCTGCTACGATTCCTGAGCGTGGGAATCTTTACGCCGCTCATGCGGAATCATTCGGCGCTTGGAACGCGCGAGCAGGAATGCTATCAGTTTGAGAAGCCTGAGGACTTCAGGGGAATAATCAGCCTTCGCTACAGGCTGCTCCCATATCTTTATGAGCTTTTCAAAAAATGCTCCGAAGAAGGAAAGATGTATTTCAAGCCGCTTTCGTTTGACTACCCAGAGGATAAGATTGCGCCGAGCATCGAGGATCAGCTTATGGTGGGGGATGACCTTATGATTGCCCCTGTGTACGTGCAGAATGCGACCGGGCGCATGGTGTATCTGCCTGAGGATATGACGTGTGTAACTTGCGCTCTAGGGGAAGGGCTTGACGAAGGCTCGCCTTCCAAAAAGCTTCTTTTAAAGGGAACTCATTATGTTGAGGTTCCGCTGAATAAAATCGTGTTCTTCATAAAGAAAGGACACAAAATTCCTGTGGCTTCTAGCGCGCTTAACACCGCAAGCCTTGATTTTTCTTCAAAGGACTGGTGGTAGTAAGGTTCCGTCTGACTTAGCCGGATAGCTACCCGCTCATTCCGTCTTGGTCAGGTTCACAAGCCAGCGCTCTTTTTTGAGCCATAGCCAGGCGATGAGCGTTTTTGGGATGTCGCTTAGCTTTACGATGGCGTACATTATGTAGGGCGCAAGGTTTGTAAAGAACGTGAGCAGAATCATTCCGCCTGTAAAAAGAATGTTCGCCACGGTGTCGCATACGGCGCTCATCTTGGTGTCTCCGCCTGCGCGCGAGATGGCGTACTGCGCGTTTATGAGCGCCCACAGCGGAAGGTAGACGGCGGCGATTATGACAAGGTTACGCGCTATGCGCTGTGCTTCGGGGGTGAGGCTTTTGAACACGATTGGAATCAGAAGCACGGTAAGAAGCCCTATGCACATGAAAATCGTGCCGAACACCGTTGAGCCAGAGATGAGCCAGTTCTTGTATTTTCTGCTTTCTTCTATATTATTCGCTCCAAGTTCCTGTCCAAGGATTACGCTTACGCTGGTCACGATTCCGCTGAAGCAGATGAAGAACAGGTTTGCGATTGCAAAACCCGCCGCCATTCCAGAGACGACTTCCGCGCCGCCACGAGTGTTGTAAAGGGCGTTTGAGATTGTTTCTGAGAGCGCCCAGAAAAGCTCCGAGTATAGGATTCCGCCGCTTTTTCGTGCGATTGAGGCAAAAATGCTGAGCCTGATTCTGAAAAGCTCCTTTAGACGGAACACAAAAAGCGGTTTCTTTAAGGAAAGATAGATTATGAAAAGCAGGAGCTCCGTTCCGCGCGCTATGCAGGTCGCGATTCCGGCTCCACGGACTTCAAGACGAGGTGCGCCAAGATTTCCATAGATAAGAATCCAGTTGAAAATCGTGTTCGTGACTGCCGCCACGGTTGAAAAAACGAGCGGTGGCCGCACGTCCTCTGTTTCTCGCAGGGAGGAGGCTGCCGCCTGTGCGAACACCATCAGAAGCCAGGAGAGAGCCGCGGCCCGTGAGTAGCTTTGCGCCTGGTCCAGGATTGGTGCGGCATCCGCGTTTACCGTTACCATTAGGTTGAACACGGCTCGTGGCGTTATGTAGGCGAATGCAGTGTATGCGGCACCCACTATGAAAAGCACGATTAGCTTGAATTTGAACGCCTGGCGCATTCCTTCGGCATCCTTTGCGCCAAAGAACTGGCTCATGAAAATTCCGCCCGCCATGCAGATTGAATTTGAGAGAATAAGGAACATGAAATTTATCATTCCGGCGATGTTCACGCCGCTCATCTTTATATCACCAAGCCCCGAGACCATGAAGTTGTCTATAAGCGACACAAGGCTCTGAATCAGAAGCTGCATCATCACCGGAAGCGCAATGGAAAGCGCCCTCTTGTAGAATGCTGACGTGCCAAAATATGTGTTCATTTTTCCATTGTAGACGGCTTTGCGGGTTTTGTCATCATACGGAAGGTACAACATGGATGCATTCAAGAAGTTCGGCGAGGGGCAGGAAGGACTTTCACTTGACCGCGCGAACATAA
>ERZ842401.4445-NODE-4445-length-16325-cov-8.060295_pt1 | contig 16325 bp, 9 predicted proteins | sample MGYA00521270_ERZ842401 | MGnify/ENA primary metagenome ERZ842401 (study PRJEB31892, sample SAMEA3878208) | bioreactor metagenome | biome: Moose rumen | place: Sweden | collected 2011-10 | study: EMG produced TPA metagenomics assembly of the PRJEB12797 data set...
ACTTGCATGTGTTAAGCCTGTAGCTAGCGTTCATCCTGAGCCAGGATCAAACTCTGCACTGTAATATGTTACTCGATTGAGTAAACTCAGTATTGTTTTGTCCTTTAACTGAATCTCGGATTTGTTTGCTATTAAAAAAATTGACAAAGGGTGGTTTCTTTTCTCTTATGACGAACAAAAAAAAACACCTGCTCGTCTCAAGGAAAAGTTACCCTCGTTTGTTTACTAAACTATGTGAGCAATTTTTGCTCGTTTGTTTAAGAAACAACTTGTACTACTCTGTCTGTAAGTATGGAAAATTTTCAAAGAACGTTTGTTTCGGATTTTTATCGCGAAATCGGGTGCAAAAATACGTCACGAATTGAAACTCGCAAACTTTTTTCAACTTTTTTTCTTAAAAAGTTCGATTTTTTTGCTGGTAAGTTTGATTTTTGCGCCGTGCGGTGTGTTTTTTGATGGTTAAAAGAGTGATTTTGTTGTTCACTTGTTGCTATTCATTTTCCCGGTGGGTTCTATTAATTTCCACGGTTAAGTTTGCATTGATGGAGCTTCAACCTTTTATCATCTTTATGGCTCTTTTTGCTTCCGTCTGTAAGTTTCATCTGTCGTGTAGCCCGCTACACGCTCTCTTCAACTGACCGACAGAAAGCAAAACTTGCTCAGAAATCTGACAAAGCGAACTAATAGAACCCACTGTCCGTTTGAGTTACAATTTTCCCGCGATGGAATTTCACTCCTTATTATATATATGGTGTGCTATTATCCACCGTTCGCTTCCTCCGACCTACCTCTGTATTCTTAGCAGCGTTTTATCACTCCCGTATATGTAAGTAAGCTAAAGAAGGGGATACTTTATTCTGTGGTTGCCTTATCGGTATCTTTTTCCCCTGAGAGGAAGACATCGCGGAGGATATTCATAGATTCAGGGTTTTGCTGTACGAAAGAGTCGATATGTCTCATTCGTTTTTCCTCGAGTATTTCATCAAAGGCGATGAGTATGCCAGTTTCTTCTACCTCTCCGAATCCGTGGTTTACGGCAGTACCAAAAACGCGCATTGTGGGGCTTAGTCCCATATAGGCATTGATAAGTGGTGGGATGTTGTATCCCAGTTTCCGCACTTCGGTATTGAGTATGTGATAGTCTTCCTTAAAGTTATCTTTGACGAAGAGGTCGTCAAGTTGGCACTTTGGTGTATCAATGACCGCTGGGGTTATAGGTCGGATGAGTTCGTCTTTATCGCCGAAGTGTTTGTTGAGGAAATAGAGTATCATATCTCTGGAGCGTCGGTTGAAAGAGGGATACATCGTCATTTTTCCGAAGAAGTATTTCACTGATGGCATAATAACGGTTAGTGCTCCGAGTCCGTCCCAGAGGTTGTCGAGTGCAAAGAGGCTTTTATAGGATTTGCGTGTAGTTTGGTATTCGAGTGTGACGAAGGAGCGTCCGAGTTCCACGGTGGTGCTGAGGTAGTCGCGTATAAATTCTTGTGAGAAGTGGAACATGTGGCTTGTTGCCAGGTGTGGTTGTCCGTTTTCTTGGAACTTACACTCTCGTCCTGGTAGGAATCGGTATCCGCCGAGTATTTCTTCGCTCTCGGGACACCAAACGATGAGTTGGTAGTAAGGGTTGTCGCCGATGTCGAACTCATCGAGGTCCACTTCGTTTCCTGTGCCTCCGCCTGCTGTACGAAAAGCTATTTCGCGCAGGCGTCCTATCTCGCGCAACACGTTAGGTGCGTTTTGGTTGGTAACGACATAGATTTCGTTGTTGCTTTTGTTTGTTGTGCGCAGTTTGCGGACGGGTGTTAGTTCTTGCTTTAGTAGTTCTCGGGCTACGGGGTCTATAATCTGTTGCACGGCTTTTAGTTTTGTTTAAGTGTCTTTACAGGGCATACACTTGATTATACACATATTGCGCCCATTCGAAGGGTGTATGTGTTTTGTCAAACGTTTGCCAGGGTATGGGTTTTCCGAATTTCACGGTGAATGTTTTTCCTCGGTTTTTGAAAGTTTCGTCTGCAAGGTAAAGCATCGCGATATTAAATTTTATGCCGAGGCGTTTGCATAGGTTAGCAAGTTGATAGAAGAAGTTGCTGTTTTGTCCTCCGAAGAATATCGGCACCACGTCTCGCTGGTTAGCTACGCTTTTTTGTATAAACGTTTTCTTCCAGGGTACATCGCGTATCACACCGTGTGTTTTGCGTGAGCAGAGGTCGGCGGGAAACATAATGATGTGGTTATCGGATTGAAAGGCCTCGTTTACTTTTTGTGCGAAGTCGTGGCCTTGTGCGCCGAATTTGTTGATGCCGACACAGAGTGGTGCGAGTCCTTTGAGGTTCATCAGTAGGTCGTTGACCAGATAGCGTATCTTACCATCGTAGCGATGTCCGAGGATAGAGCCTAATGTGATACCGTCGATACCGCCTAAGGGGTGGTTGGAAACAAACGTGTAGCGGCGTGTATCGGAGGGTGCGGGGAGGTTTTCCTCTCCTATTTTTTGTATTTTTACTTCCGCGAACTCAACTGCGGCATCGAGCCAAGGCACACCTTCTATATTGCCTGCTTGACTAAAAAAAGTATTGATTTCATCTTCGTGAGCAATGTGTCGGAGGTAGTTTATTAAGCAGCGTGGCACGAAGCGTGCTTTTCGTCCGGCGCGTGTTTTCACGATATTTTCAATATCTATGTATTTGTCTGCCATTGATTTTGTTTGCGCGTTAAACGGCACAAAAGTAGAGAATCCCGCCGAAAAGCCAAACGTTAGGGGTTGATTTTTGCACGCTTATGCTTTTTGCAACCTGGTTGCAGGAGTTGTGTAATACTTTTGCGGTGTGACATACAGAAGATATGTTGCCTTTGCTCTTTCAGGGTTTGTTGACGGATAAGAAACGTTACACTCTTTCGTTGCTTTTGTACGCGCCGAGCGTTACATAAGTATAGCAAACAAGGCACAGCCGAACCCTTTTCGGTTGTTCACTACTCTCGGAACTTCAATAAACAAACTACATATATTATGTCTCACGCTGAACATCACCACTCCCACCATCACGCTGCTGAGGATTGCTGCGCTACGGCACAGTCCCATTCACACGGCTCTTGCGACCATACTTGTGGTTGCGGCCACAACCATAGCCACAACCACAGCCACAGCCACAACCACAGCCATACACACTCCGATGGTGCGTCACTGCACAGACGCTGGGCTATTATCGGTATTAGCACGTTGCTGCTGGTTATAGCCATAATAATAGAACACACGTACAGTTTGCCTATGTGGGGGCTGCTGTGTATATATCTGGTACCCTACTTACTTGCAGGGCATGAGACCTTGTCGGATGCAGCAAGTAGTCTCTCCCACGGAGATGCTTGGAACGAACACTTGCTGATGACGGTGGCCACACTGGGTGCGTTGGCTATAGGTTTTCTACCGGCCTCAGAGCCAGAGTTTGCCGAGGCCGTAGCGGTGATGCTGTTGTTTCAGGTAGGTGAGTTGTTTGAGGACTACGCTGGACGAATGAGTCGCCGCAGCATTGCCCATCTTGCCGCCTTGCGTAGCGAGGTGGCTCACGTGCAGCGCGGGGGCGAGTTAGTGGATTGTGCTCCCGAGGCGGTCGGCGTGGGCGAGACCATTGTGGTACACCCTGGTGAGCGTGTGCCTATTGACGGTGTGTTGGAGGCAGGCGCAGGAGGTCTTGACACCTCGGCACTTACGGGCGAGAGTATGCCGCGCGAGGTGTCAGTTGGCGATGCCGTGGCTGCGGGGTGTGTGAGTCTTTCGGGTGAGCTTCACATCAAGACCGACAAACCCTCGGGCGAGAGTGCTGTGGCAAAGATTATCCGTCTGGTGGAAAACGCCGCGGCGCGCAAGTCGCACAGCGAGGCATTTATCACACGCTTTGCCCGTGTCTATACGCCCGTTGTGGTGGTTTGCGCTGTGTTGCTGGCCGTGGTGCCACCGTTGGTTTCGGGAGCATTTATGGCAGACTTCCCCACGTGGCTGCGCCGCGCGCTGATATTCTTAGTGGTGTCGTGTCCGTGTGCGTTAGTGATTAGTGTGCCGCTGACGTTTTTTGCCGGCATCGGCGGGGCTTCGCGGCGTGGCATATTGGTTAAAGGAGCAAACTTCATCGATGCCTTGTCGCAGGTGCGTACGGTGGTGTTCGACAAGACAGGAACACTCACCGAGGGTCGTTTTCAGGTTTCTGCCGTTCACCCCAACGATGTGGATGCAAAAACGTTGCTTCATCTCGCGGCGCACGTCGAGGCACACTCCCCCCACCCTATCGCCGCGGCGTTGCGCGATGCGTATCCTATGCCGTCGGGCGATGATTGCACAGTAAGCGAGGTGGAGGAATTGGCCGGTATGGGTGCTAAAGCAAAAGTAGGGGTGCAGACCATCGCCGTGGGCAACACTCGGCTTATGGATGCTGTGGGGGCAAAATGGCACGCCTGCAGTCAGGGAGGCACGGTGGTACACGTGGCAATAGACGGCATCTATGCCGGTCACGTGGTGATTAGCGACCGCGCAAAGGCGCAAAGCAACGAGGCCGTTAGTGCCTTGCGCACACAGGGTGTGGCACGCATTGTGATGCTCACGGGCGATGAGCCGTCCACCGCAGCGGCAGTAGCCAAGGAAGTGGGTATTGACGAATGGTTTGCCGGCCTTATGCCACAGGACAAAGTGGCACACGTGGAGCAGTTGCTCACCGAAAAAGCCGCCGACAGTCGCTTAGCCTTTGTTGGCGATGGCATCAACGATGCCCCCGTACTCTCGCGCGCCGATGTAGGCATAGCGATGGGCGGCCTCGGCTCTGATGCCGCCGTAGAAGCCGCCGACGTAGTGCTAATGGACGATAACCCCACAAAAATTAGCGAAGCCATTGCTATGGCACGACGCACCTTAACGATTGCGCGTCAGAACGTTGGCGGGGCTATCGGCATAAAAATTGGCGTGTTGCTGTTGGCCTCGGCAGGCCTTGCCACAATGTGGATGGCTGTTTTTGCCGATGTCGGCGTCACCGTACTCGCCGTACTCAATGCGATGCGTGCGTTGCAAATCAGAAAGACGGCATAGGCCTCCGCTCCTCCCACTCGCCGTCTAAGAAAAAACAATGTCCGTTATATTTTAAGGCAAGTCCCTTTGATGTCAAATCAATCGGGCTTGTTTTGCCTCCGCTACCGCCTCGAGTTTCAGCATTTCGTACAAAAAAAACGAAGTTTCTAAGGAAAGCTCCGTACGTTGTCCGCAAAACCCACAAAAAAACCATACTTTTGCAGCCGTAAATCCAAACAACGAAAAGAAGTTAAGAAATAATGCCCGACATCACTACTGCCAACATGTTGCCGCAAGGCATCGTACTCGACCACCGTTACGAAATCATACGTTACCTCTCAAGCGGAGGCTGCGGCAACACCTACATAGCACGCGACCTCAAGTTCAAAAAAAGTACCACGCGCGTTGCCGTAAAAGAATTTTTTATCAACGGCTCCACCCACCGCGCAGCCGACGGCACATCCGTAGTAGTGAGCAACCCCGACAACCGCCAGGAGTTTGAACGCCTGCGCGAAAAGTTCAAAGAAGAAGCCGAGCGTCTCTTCGCCTTGCAACACCCTAACATCGTGCGCGTGAGCGACACATTTGATGCCAACCACACGAGTTATTACGTGATGGACTATATCGACGGCATCTCTTTCTCAAAAAAGATACGCGGCGAAGGACACCCCTTGAGCGAGGCCGATGCCGTGCGCTACATACGCGAAACACTTGAAGCCCTCAAAGTGGTACACGACGAAGGCATTTACCACCTCGACATCAAGCCCGGCAACATTATGCTCAACAGCCACGACCGCGCCATACTTATAGACTTCGGCGCGAGCAAGATGATGAAGCAAGGGGCACAAACACTCTCCTCCACCATACTCTACACCCGTGGCTATGCCCCCAAAGAGCAAGTCAACGCGAACCTCAAGAAGATAGGTCCTTGGAGCGACCTCTACGCCATCGGTGCTACGCTCTACTTCCTCATTACCGCTCGTCAGCCCGCCACCCCCGACGACATCACCGACGACGGTATCGAGAAATCACTGCCGCTGCCGGCATATATCAGCCCCACAACCCGCCGCGCCATCTACACGCTGATGCAACAAAGCATCTACGATCGCCCACAAAGTGTTGACGAAGCCCTCAGCGTACTCAACGGCGAGGCACTCCCCAAACCCGTCGTAGTAAAACCCGTACCTCCTATCAGCGCGAGCAAGACACCATCAAGCCCCATCAGCGGTTCGTCGTCAGCCCCCATAACGGGTCCCGGTTTTAACAAGCCCGCCGATAACGACAAGACGCAACGCAGCGACGGGCGTAGCCCACAAGCACCGTACAACGACCCCACCATACGTAGCGGCAAAGCACAACCCATCAGCAGCACACAACCCGGCAAAAAAACAAACCGCACGTGGTTCTATGTAGCAGGTGTTGCCGCCGTCGTAGCTATATTATTTACCGTAGGATATGTGCTACGCCACCCCAGCAAGCCCCAGACCGACACCCCTGAAGTACAAACCCAACTCACTAATACCGACAGCACAGAAACAACCACCGAACCCGCTCCTACCACAACGCCCACTTCTGCTGCTGCAAATACAACGGGCGTGGAAACTACCACGGCTTCTACACCTGCACCCACCACAACCACACAGGCTAACACAACCGCCACAACAGGTTCTTACAGCCGATCAAACACGAACCGCTACAATACGCCGACCACTCAGACTTCGCAAAACACATCAAGCCGCACAAACACTCAAGCCACACAATCTACTCAACCCACACAATCTACTCAACCCAGCAAACCAACAACCACTACAACAAATACAACCACAACCACAACGCCCTCACGCAGAACGAGTACCACGGCATCTTCAAACGCAAATAGTAGTAGCAGCAGCAGTAGCAGTAGCAGCGGAAGAACTTTGCGTCTGGGTCAAGGCAACTCAAACAGTAGTCAAAGCAGCACAAGCAGTAGTCAAAGCAGCACCTCTTCAACGACATCTAATAGCAGTGGCAGATCGATGCGCCTCGGAAACAAATAACACCTAAGTGACAAACCAAGGCAGACTGCCGTGTATGATAACGCCCTGAAAGAGCAAAAGAATTACGATTTCATACTTTTGCTCTTTCAGGGCCATTATATGGGACGCACGTTCCCCCTCAGCGACTGCCGGCGGCACGCCAGCATTGCCTGCAAGGGCTATTACACTACTTGCGAAACTTGAATAAAAAACAAAGTCCGACCTATCTCAAAACAAAGTCCGACCGCGTTTAAACTTAGTCCGATTGATTTTAAAATCAAAAGGAGTATGTTTAGACCCCGTCCGACCTGTTATAAAATCCGTCCGATATAGTTTCTCTTCCCCGCCATTTCCTTCGTCAAGTTGATGATACGGTTTTGATTCAAGTGTCGCAAGTAGTGAAACTACACCAGTGTTGCAAGTATAGCACCGAGGCGCAGCTTTCTGGGAGTGCAGGCGGCTCGCCTGCTTCTTCTTGCACGCGAGCCGCGTGAGCTCCGGCAGGCGGCTCAACCGCTTACCCTGCAATGGCAGTGAGCATTGCAATGCGCGTTACACTTTCAAGGTGCAATATGCAACACACGTTCCCCAGGGTGTCGCCCTGCCCTGGCGGCGCGTCGCCCTGTGCATTCACACAACTTCCGAAACATAAATAAGAGCATCGGATTTGTATAAAGCGTGCAACGAATTTAGCATCAAATTATTGGCCCACGAATGTTTTTGTGTCGTTTCGTTTGGTCAATCGCGCGAAATGCCGTACTTTTGCAGCGCATTCAAGGAACAATCGTTTTTTTTCCGCATTAGGATACCGAAAAGAATGCTCCCCCCAACAAAACATCTATTTGATATTGGCCAAAGAGCCTTATGATGTAGGCACAACATTTATACCTTTGTTACGCATCGCATCAAATCAAACGCGACACGCTAACCGTTTATGCCTATATATTCCGAGACACACACCGTGTTGTGTCGTTTTTAGATTATCACAACATTTTTTCAATGGATACGTTCAACAAAGAAACTCTTGAGAGCAAGACGCTCGAAGAGTTGCTTACCATTGCCGCAGGCTTCGACATCAAGGCCGGTCCTGCCGCAGACACACAAACGCTTATTTACGAAATTCTCGACCGTCAGGCCAGTGCCGCCGCCAAGGAAGAAACGACATCGCGCCCACGGCGCACACGCATCACGAAGCCCTCGCCAGACCACCTTTTCACAGCAACACAAGACGGCAAGTTGGAAGAAGCCTCCGGGGAAGCCGCAGCACTGATACCCGTGAAGCGCAAACGCGGACGACCCTCGAAAGCCGAGTTGGAACGCCGCGCCCTCGAAGCCGCACGCTTTGCTGCCGAGGCAGAACTCGCTGCCAACCCACCCCTCCCCGAGCCAATAAAGAACACGAAAGAGGAGACACCCGTGCTGCCAGACTTGTTCCAGAACGCACCCGAAGCAGACAAGCAGCCTGCCGAGAAAGCAACGACCGACACCGAAAAGGCAGAAGCAGCACCGAAGCCCACCAGAGCAAAAAAAGAAGCGAAAAAAGAAACACCCAACAACGCCGAGCTCCTGGCACGCCTCAATGCCAAAGACTTTATTATCGTTCACGATGTACCCGTGATAGAAGATGCTACCGTCGCTTCCGAACAAGAAGAGCACGTGCGTTTCCGTCGGTTCAAAGACGACCTCGATGTACAGGAAAAAAACCTCCCCGCACCGACCCCCAAACAAAAAGCGTCAATACAAGCAAAGCCCACCGCGCCGCATACCGTGCAACGTCAAGCCCCTCAGCCGCAGCAAAAGCCACAACCGCTAACGCTCGCAGCAGGTGGCGTGTTAGAGGTGTTGCCCGATGGCAGTGGCTTCCTGCGTTCGTCGGACTACAACTACCTCACATCGCCCGACGACATCTTTGTGGCTCCCGCACAAATACGCTCCTTGGGACTTAAGACGGGCGACATCATAACTTGCCGAGTGCGAGTGCCAAAAGAAAATGAGCGTCACTTCACGCTCCAGTCCGTCGATACCATCAACGGCTTAGCGCCCGAAAAGATACGCGACCGCATAGCCTTCGAACATCTCACGCCCCTTTTCCCCGACAAGAAATTCACGCTCTGTAGCAGCCCCGGCGAGAGCCTCTCGCGCCGCATCGTCGATCTCTTTGCACCAATAGGCAAAGGACAGCGCGCACTCATCGTGGCACAGCCCAAAACGGGCAAAACAATCCTGATGAAAGACATTGCCAACGCCATAGCCAAGAACCACCCCGAGGCCTACATCATGATGCTACTCATTGACGAACGCCCCGAGGAGGTCACCGATATGGCACGCACGGTGAATGCCGAGGTCATCGCCAGCACCTTCGACGAGCCCGCCGCCAGCCACGTTAAGATAGCAGGCCTCGTGCTTGAAAAAGCCAAACGTATGGTGGAGTGTGGCCACGACGTAGTGATATTCTTAGACAGCATCACACGTCTGGCACGCGCCTACAACACCGTGGCACCAGGCAGCGGCAAGGTACTCAGCGGCGGTGTGGATAGCAACGCACTGCAAAAACCCAAGCGTTTCTTTGGTGCGGCACGCAACATCGAAGGCGGCGGCTCGCTCACCATCATCGCCACCGCGCTTATAGACACCGGCTCAAAGATGGACGAAGTAATCTTTGAGGAGTTCAAAGGCACCGGCAACATGGAACTGCAACTCGACCGCGCACTGGCCAACAAACGCATCTATCCCGCCATTAACCTGAGTGCCAGCAGCACACGACGCGACGACCTCTTGCTAAACGCCGAAGTGATTGACCGAATGAACTTCCTGCGCAGCTATCTCGGCGATATGAACCCGCACGAGGCCATCAACTTCCTACGCAAACAAATGCGCGACACAAAAGACAACACCGAGTTCCTTATTAGCATCAATAGTTAATCGTTGAAGCCGACGATAAAGTTATTCTTTAACTAAGATGGCTCAACCTTGCCCTAAAAGAGAAAAAGCAAATAGCCCGAGGCATCGCCTGGCGGCAAACCAGCACCCTACTACACCGTAAAATATCAAGGAAAAAGGAAGCAAAGACACCGTTTCTTTCTATTTTTGCAGGCATTAAAGAAGAAAAAGAGACGCTTCCTCTGTTCTCATTTGGTGTTGAAACCATACGATATGGACTTTACCTACCTCAGCAAGATAGAATTCCCCGATGATTTGCGCAGCCTGCCCATAGAAGCATTGCCAAAGGTTTGTGAGGAGTTGCGCGAATTTATTCTCAACGAACTGGCCGTGAACCCTGGCCACTTGGCTTCCAGCCTCGGTGTGGTGGAACTCACCGTGGCGTTGCACTACGTATTCAACACACCATACGACCGCCTGGTGTGGGACGTGGGCCATCAAGCCTACGGCCACAAGATACTCACCGGGCGGCGCGACGCATTTAGCACCAACCGCAAACTCGGCGGGCTACGTCCCTTCCCCACACCGAAAGAGAGCGAATACGACACGTTCACCTGTGGACACGCCAGCAACTCCATCAGTGCCGCGTTGGGAATGAGTGTGGCGGCCCAGCAAAAAGGAGAGCGCGAGCGACACATCGTAGCCATCATTGGCGACGGAGCACTGAGTGGAGGCTTGGCCTTTGAGGGCATCAACAACGCCAACGAGAGTCCCAACAATATGCTCATTATTCTCAACGACAACAACATGAGCATAGACCGCAGCGTGGGAGGTATGAAGCAATACCTGCTCCACCTGCACACGGGTGGCGTATATAATAATATGCGTGCCAGAGCCACCAAGACACTCACACACTGGGGCATACTCAACGACAAGCGTCGGCGCAGCATCCTGCGCTTCAACAACGCGATGAAAGCCCTTATCACACGCCAGCGCAACATCTTTGAGGGTATGGACATACGCTATTTCGGCCCCACCGACGGCCACGACGTGGTGGAACTGGTGCGTGTGCTGCGTATCATAAAAGAGATGAGCGGCCCGAAGTTGCTTCACATCCACACCGTGAAAGGCAAGGGCTATAAGCCTGCCGAGCAAAACGCTACCGTGTGGCATGCTCCAGGCCGCTTCGACGTAGAGAGTGGCGAGCGCCTCACAAACAAGAGCGACAAGCCCTGCCCGCCGCGTTTCCAAGACGTCTTCGGCGAGACACTCCTTGAACTCGCACGAAAGAACAGCCGCATCGTTGGCATCACACCCGCAATGCCCACGGGGTGCAGCCTCAACCTGATGATGAAAGAAATGCCCGAGCGCACCTTCGACGTAGGCATCGCCGAAGGCCACGCCGCCACATTCGCCGCCGGACTGGCGAAAGAGGGCCTGTTGCCGTTTTGCAACATCTACTCCGCCTTTGCGCAGCGTGCCTACGACAACATCATTCACGACGCAGCGATACTCAACCTCCCCGTGGTCTTTTGTTTCGACCGCGCAGGCCTTGTGGGGCAAGACGGCCCCACACACCACGGCGTATTCGACCTCTGCGCCCTGCGCCCCGTACCCAATATCACCATCGCCTCGCCGATGGACGAACACGAACTGCGCCGACTGATGTACACGGCGCAGACCAACGGGCAGGGTACCTTTGTGATACGCTACCCACGCGGGCGCGGCAAACTCACCGACTGGCGTTGCAAACTCGAGGCAGTGCCTGTGGGAAAGGGGCGCAAACTCAAAGACGGCGACCGCCTCGCTGTTATCACACTCGGCCCTATCGGCACCGACGTGGCAGAGACTATTGCACGCGTGGAAAAAGAGAACTCCTGCGACAAGGCTATTGCTCACTACGACCTACGCTTCCTCAAGCCTCTCGACGAGGAAATGCTCCACGAGATAGGCTCGCGCTTCCGTAACGTATTGACCATAGAAGACGGGCAACGTATGGGCGGCATGGGGTCTGCCGTGATGGAGTACCTTGCCGACCACGACTTTGCGCCGCGCATCGTGCGTCTGGGGCTGCCCGACCGCTTTGTAGAACATGGCACGGTGGAGGAAGAGCGAAAACTCACCGGACTCGACAGCGAGAGTATAGCCCGACAAATAAAAAAACTCCTTTAGCAATGAAAATCGTTATCGCCGGTGCGGGGGCTGTGGGGCTGCACCTTTCCAAACTCTTAGCGCGCGAACGCCACGACATCACACTCATCGACGAACACGAGGAGCGCGTGGCATCGCTCTCGGTGACTTTCGACCTGAAGACGCTCGCCGGCAACCCTATGGCACTCACCACGCTCAAAGAGGCCGAGGCGGGACACGCCGACCTCTTTGTCGCCGTCACACCCGATGAGGCACACAACCTGACGTGTTGTATCCTGGCCAAGAAACTCGGTGCGAAAAAAACCGTGGCGCGTGTAGATAACGCCGAGTTCACCGACGAGGCACAAGCCGCCTTCTTCAAGGAAATCGGCGTGCAAAGCATCATCTATCCCGAACTGCTCGCCGCCAAAGAGATAGCCGGCAGCATAAAACGCAGTTGGATACGCCAATACTGGGAGGTAGGCAACGGGGCACTGGTGATGCTCGGCGTAAAGGTGCGCGAGGCGGCGCAGATAGTTAATGAGCACAAGCCGCTGCGCGAACTCTGTGGCCCCGATGCACCGTTCCACATCGTGGCGATAAAACGCGGCGACGAGACCATCATCCCACACGGCGACGACTTCGTATGCCCAAAGGACATCGTCTTCTTTATGACCACGCCGCAATACATTGCCGAGATTCGCGCACTGGCAGGCAAACAAGGCTATCCCGATGTGAAAAACCTTATCATTATGGGCGGCAGCGACACAGCCGTGCAGGTGGTAAACCGCTTGCCCGACCATATTTCGGTGAAACTTATTGAGAAAGACCTCGAGCGTTGTAACCAACTTTCCTCACTTATCACCAACCCCCACGCTATGGTGCTCCACGGCGATGCAACGGACATAGACCTGCTTGAGGACGAGAACATCGACCACGTGGAAGCCTTTGCAGCACTCACCGACAACAGTGAGAAAAACATCCTCGCCTGCCTCAATGCCAAGAAGCACGGGGTGCGCAAGACAGTGGCCATCGTGGAAAACACCGACTACGTGAGCCTGGCCGAGAATTTCGACATCGGCACGATTATCAACAAAAAGAGTATCGCCGCCAGCCATATCTACCGTATGATGCTACGCGCCGACCTCACCACCGTGAAGAGCCTCACCGTAGCCAATGCCGACGTGTGCGAGATACCGGTGAACGAAGATGCACGCGTCACAAAGAAGACGGTGATGGAACTCGGTCTGCCGCCCACCGTCAACCTCGGTGGCATAGTACGCAACGGGCGTGGCATATTGATTAACGGACGCACGCAGATACTCCCCGGCGACACCGTCGTGGCGTTCTGCCTGCAAAACACGTTGTCAAAACTCGAACGTTTCTTCAAATAACTCAGAGCCTCCTTGCCGCCTTGGTTAACCTACGCATCGTTGCACGCATATTGAGCTCGCTGGCTTTCCTGGAAGCCTTCTTGTTGTTGCTCACACTTGCCGTGGGCATCATCTACAGCGAGGCGAACCTGCTGCCTTTTATCGCCACGGCGGTTGTAGCGATAGGCTTAGGTGCTGCCTTGCTCTATTATGCCAAAGGTGCGCCGCGCAAAATCACACGTCGCGACGGATATTTGAGCGTGGCACTGACGTGGGTGATGTTTAGCCTCGTGGGTGCCCTGCCGTTCATCTTCGGCAATGCCCACCCGCGCCTGGCAGTGGCAGTGTTTGAGGCCACGTCGGGATTTACCACCACAGGAGCCACGGCACTCACCGGCCTCGACACGTTGCCACAAAGCCTGCTCTTCTGGCGCTCGCTGATGCACTGGCTCGGCGGCCTGGGCATCATCTTTTTCACCGTGGCTCTGCTGCCAAGCATCAGCGGCGGCACGGTGAAGTTATTTGCCGCCGAGAGTACCGGACTAAAGATTGGCAAACTGCACCCACGCGTCTCTACCACCGCACGTTGGATAATGGCTATCTACCTCACCCTGACGCTACTATGCTTCGGCGCGTACCTCTTGGCCGGAATGCCGCTCTTCGATGCCGTGAACCACGCGATGAGCACCATATCCAGCGGCGGCTTCTCCACACACCAAGAGAGTTTTGCCTATTACCATAGCAGTGCCATCGAATATACCGCAGTGGTGTTTATGTTTCTCGCCGGCGTTAACTTCACACTGATTTATACCACGGTGATGAAGCACCGCGTGGTAGAGGTTTGGCACAACGGCGAGTTGAAACTGATGATGGCGTTACTACTAATTGCCATCGGCGTGATGTTTGCGAGCGATGTGTGGCACGGAGCCAACGTGTGGGAGAGCCTTCGCGCCGCCGTGTTCACCGGTGTGTCCATACAAAGCACCACAGGCTTCATCACCGTGGATTATATGGTACGCTACACGCCGTTCGTCTGGGTTTTCATCTTCCTGCTCGGTATGTTTGGCCCTATGGCAGGCAGCACGGGCGGCGGCATCAAGTGTGTCCGGGTGATAACGGCCTTGAAAGTGATGCTCAGCGAGTTTCGACATATCCTCCATCCGCGTGCCGTGCTGCCCGTACGCATAGGGGTCAACACCGCAAGCCCGAGCGTGTTGCGCACGATGTTTGCCTTCTTTGTAGTGTTTGTGGTGCTACTAATAATCTCCACGCTATGCTTCCTCCTGATGGGACTTGCGCCGATGGATGCCCTCGGCGTTGCCACATCAATGCTCGCTAACGTAGGACCCGCCATAGGCCACCAAATAGGAGCGACAGCCTCGCTCAACGTATTGCCCGACGCAGGGCTGTGGCTCTGTAGCCTGCTGATGCTCATCGGACGTCTGGAAATCTTTGCCATACTCCTGCCGTTCGTCCCCGCGTTCTGGAAAGAGCAATAGCACACAGCGGAAAAAAATGCGCGGCGCACCACGTCATGAGACGCGGCGTTCCACTTATTGAGTAGAGTGCCTCGCGAATAAACCACCAACCGTCCCCACCCTCCTTTTCACACTATGCCTACCACACAAGCCGAGCGCCGCAAGATATTTCAGTTCCTGCGACAGATACGCGCCAACAACAACCGCCCGTGGTTTCACAACCATCGCGCACTCTACGACGAGGCACGCGACATCTTCCTGCGAATGATTGGCGAACTAATCAACGAAATAAGTACCTTCGACGAGCAGATTATCGGTCTGGAACCTAAGCGCACCACGTACCGTATCCACCGCGACACACGCTTCTCTGCCGATAAGTCGCCCTATAAAATCCACCTCGGCTCCTTTATCAACACGCACGGCACGAAGGCTTTCACACTGGGCTACTACCTCCATCTGCAACCCGACGAGTGTATGTTGGCCTGCGGCAACTATTGGATGCCGCCCGAGGCACTCACCGCCATACGCAACGACATCGTGGCCAACGCCGAGCCGTTGCTCAGCATACTACACGACAGACATTTTAAGTCCGTTTACGGCGCATCGGAGATTGGAACGGATTGCCTTAAAACCGTGCCGAAAGGTTTTCCGAAGGACTTCCCCCACCCCGAACTCATACGTCCACGCGCCTACTGCCTGACACTCCCGCTGTCCGACAACGACGTTCTCGCCCCTACCTGGCTCAACCACATCGCACAGGCCTGCCGAGCCGCCAAGCCCTTTATGGACTATTTCAACGCCACCTTGGAGGACTATATCTAAACCCCGAAAAATCCGCTGCCCCCTTCTGCATAGCCCAGAATGGTTTTCAGCGTAAAAACAAAAAACCTTCCCCTCGTGGTGTTGGGAGGGAAAGGGGTTGCGACTTATGTAGCGCGGGACGGGCTTGAACCGTCGACCTCATGATTATGAATCATGCGCTCTAACCAGCTGAGCTACCGCGCCGTTCTTGCTTTGCGGGTGCAAAGGTAGCGCAACAAATCGGATAAAACAAGCACATAATACCTTTTTTTCGCTTCACGACGGAGAAAAAAGGCACAAAGGGCATCCAAGTGCTGCTTCTGCCTGCCACGTTTCTCCGCCTCCGACAGACGGGATGGGACAAAAGAAATCCTTGCCCCTACCTTTGGCTCTTCAGCTTTTTCGCGCAAAACACAAACGAGGGTGGATCATAATTGACACAGCCTCCCCCGCCTGTCTTCGCAAAGCCTAATTTTTTTCAGACCCCTTGAAATTTTTTTTCAAGGCACTTGAAATTTTTTTCGAGTGCTTTGAAATTTTGGCTCAGCGGATTTCCCCAGTTGATAAAGCCTGAGCTAATCAAGAATAAAGTTGT
>ERZ842401.4446-NODE-4446-length-16324-cov-17.073207_pt1 | contig 16324 bp, 12 predicted proteins | sample MGYA00521270_ERZ842401 | MGnify/ENA primary metagenome ERZ842401 (study PRJEB31892, sample SAMEA3878208) | bioreactor metagenome | biome: Moose rumen | place: Sweden | collected 2011-10 | study: EMG produced TPA metagenomics assembly of the PRJEB12797 data set...
TACAACCTAACATCCAGAAACTCAGCCAACAAGGACGTATCTTGATTGAGCTCCCAGGTGTCAAAGAGCCCGAGCGTGTGCGTAAACTCCTGCAAGGTTCCGCGAACCTTGAGTTCTGGGAGACCTATGAACTGGCAGAGATTATGCCCGCGCTCCTCCAAATCAATAGCGAGTTTGGTGCCATCAATGCCGCTAACGAGGAAGTGACTGCCGAGGCCGCTCCTGCACAAGAGAAACAGGAGATTAGTGCTGACGGTGACCTTGCCGACCTCGTGGAGCAAGTATCCGCCGAGGATAGCCTCGCGGCCGCCAACGAGGCTGCCGACGCCGCTTACGAGCAGTACAAGAAAACCAATCCCCTCTTCGCTATCCTTAACCCCTCTGTAACCCAATCCGGACAAGCCGCGCGAGGACCCATTGTCGGTACGGTATTATATACCGATACCGCCCGTGTGATGGAGATGCTCCACTCATCGGTTGCACAACAGGTGTTGCCGCGTGACCTGCGCTTCCACTGGACAGTTAAGGCTATTGATGAGGCAGGCACGTACTACCAACTCATCGCCCTTAAGGCACAACGCGATGGTCGTGCTTCGCTCGAAGGAGATGTGATTACCGACGCTCGCGCGGACTTCTCACAGATAAGCGCGTATGCGAATGTCTCCATGTCCATGAACGCCGAAGGCGCTAAGGCTTGGCAACGCATCACCAAGGACAATATCGGCAAATCCATCGCCATCGTCCTTGACGGATATGTGTACTCCTTCCCGACCGTACAAAGCGAGATTGCCGGCGGTAATAGCCAAATAACCGGTAACTTCACCGTGGAAGAGGCTAAAGACCTTGCCAATACCCTTAAGTCCGGTAAGATGCCCGCTCCTGCCCGCATCATCCAAGAGGATGTAGTAGGTCCCTCTCTCGGTGCTGAGGCTATCCGCGCAGGTCTGTGGTCGTTCGTGCTCGGCTTTATCCTGATACTCCTCTACATGGTGCTCTACTATGGCTGGATACCCGGACTCATTGCCGACGCGGCACTGCTCTGCAATATCTTCCTGCTCATGGGTACATTAGCGTCTTTCTCTGCCGTGCTGACCCTGCCGGGTATCGCCGGTATCGTCTTAACAATGGGTATGGCTGTTGATGCGAACGTGCTTATTTATGAGCGTATCCGTGAGGAAATGAAAGCCGGTAAGAATATGCAGAAGGCTATTCAGGATGGTTTTAAGGGAGCTATCTCCGCTATCGTTGACGCGAACGTAACCTCCTTCCTGACCGGTGCTATCCTGGCTATCTTCGGTACCGGACCCATCAAGGGCTTCGCTGTGACCTACATGATTGGTATCGTCACATCCTTCCTCACCGCGGTCTTCTTGACGCGTCTGTGGTTAGAGTCTTATGCTGCCCGCGAGAACGCTAAAGAACTGGCATTCACCACCAAACCCATGGCTAACTTCCTCAAGAACACCAAGGCTAAGTTCGTCGAGAACCGCAAGTGGTTCTATATCGTATCTGGTGTCGTAGTGGCTGTTTCCTTGCTCGGTCTTGAGCCGCACATCTTCGGGAAACTGAACCTCGGTATCGACTTCTCCGGTGGACGGAACTATGTTATCCGCTTCGCGGAACCCGTCAATACGCAGGATGTGGAAAGGACATTGACCGATGTCTTTATGGCAGAGAATACCGACGGAGAAAACCTCTCTATGCGCGTTATCACCATTGGAGACGCGAACCAAATACGCGTATCTACCAACTTCAAGATCCACGAGAACTCTGAGACCCTGGACGACGAGATTGAGGCACTCCTCTATAAAGGCTGCAAGCAGTATCTGCCTGAGAGTTTTACCTTGGATGAGTTTAAATCTACTCAGATTAACCCTGACCTCGGTATCATGCAGTCGCAGAAGGTAGGACCCGCTATCGCAGACGATATAACCAAGTCGGCTATCATCGCCATTATCGCTGCGCTGATTGTCATCTTCCTGTATATCTTGCTGCGTTTCCGCAACTTCGCTTACTCGACAGGTGCCGTGACGGCCCTCTTCCACGATGCCACTATCGTACTCGGTAGTTACGCTATCCTCTGGAAAGTGATGCCTTTCTCCATGGAGATTGACCAAGCCTTCATCGCCGCTATCCTGACCGTTATCGGTTATTCTATCAACGATACGGTGGTTATCTTCGACCGTGTGCGTGAGATGAATAAGTTATACCCGAAACGCGATAAGGGTGGCAATATCAACGACGCGATTAATGCGACGTTGTCTCGTACCTTCTCGACCTCTATGTCGACCTTGGTAGTGCTGTTGGCTATCTTCTTCTTCGGTGGAGAGTCCATCCGCGGCTTCGTCTTTGCACTGCTCATCGGTGTACTCGTAGGTACGTATTCCTCTATGTGCATCGCACCGCAGATTGCGTACGATATACAGAAAGCACAAGAACGTCGCAAGGCAAAGAAAGAAGCTACAGCGAGAAAATAACCGGCTCGGATAAATCCCGACTATTGAGCCCGACGCGTAATTGATACTCGCCGGGTTCAATTGTTTTTATCCCCATGGGATTATAGTAGGCGAGCATATCCGGCGTGATGGTGAACTGTACTAAGCGGCTTTCTCCCGCCTGCAGGTTTATGCGCTCAAAGGCACATAGTTCAATGTAAGGTCTTACTCCTTCGCTGAACGGGTCGCTCAAGTAGAGTTGCAGTACCGTGGCTCCTTCCCTGTTACCGGTGTTGGTAATGGTCGCAGAGACGATGCCGACAGCGTCACCCTCTTGTGCTTGCCAGGTAGGTTCAGAAACTTCAAAATCGGTGTAACTTAACCCATAACCGAAGGGGTATAGTGGGTAGGTACTGACATCTTGATAGCAGGTGGAGTATTTGCCGAAAGTGCCACCGGTATTGGGGCGTGAAGTACGGTAGTAGCGGTAAGAGAACGGATATTGGCCGACGTGATGGGGGAATTGGGTGGTCAGATGTCCGGACGGGTTTGCGTCTCCGAACAGCACATCGGCAATAGCATCGGCGCCTTCTGAACCGCTGAACCATGTCTCAAGGATAGCGGGGACATGGGCACTCTCCCATTCCAGCACAGTAGGACGTCCTGCGAAATGCAGCAGAACAACGGGCTTGCCTAATTGCAGTAAAGCCGCGAGTAAGTCCCTTTGCGCGTCATATAACTCTATATGAACACGGCTGGCACATTCGCCGGCAGACTCAGAGCCTTCGCCCATCGCGCAGACAATGACATCGGCTTGACGGGCTACATGAAGGGCTTCTGCACGCATTGTTTCTGCGGAACGGTTATCCCGTATATCGTGCCCGAAGATAGAGATTATCCCCTCTTGTGCGGCATCGTACATGAGGTTAGAGCCTTTGGCGTAAAGCAGTCGGGCTCCTGTACCCTCAAGTGCCTCGGCGATACCTTCCCGCAAGGTCTTGTACTCCTCATGTACTGCCGCCACGGACCAGGTGCCGGCCATGTGCGTACGGGCGTCAGCCAAGGGACCAATAAGTGCTATGGTACCTTTCTTGGCGAGCGGGAGCAGGTCTCCTTCGTTCTTGAGTAGCACCATGGATTCAGCGGCAATCTGTCGTGCCGCTTGGCGATGTTCGGGGCAGCGTACGAGCGCACGACGCTCCGGATGACAATAGCGATAAGGGTCTTCAAAGAGGCCTAATTTGTATTTTGCTTCCAGAATGCGGCGACAGGCTTTATCAATCGTTGCTACGGATACTCGTCCCTCTCGTACGGCATCAATCAGGGTCTGATAGGCGGCAGAAGCCATGTCCATATCCAGTCCTGCTTGAATAGCCTGAATAGCGGCAGACCGGTGGTCCGGTGACACGCCGTTATCGTGCAGATGCTCTACGCCGGTGTAATCTGCTACGACAAAGCCCTTAAACCCCCATTGCTCGCGCAGTACATCGGTGAGGAGCCATTTATTCCCGTGACAGGGCACGCCTTCCACCACATTGAAGGCCGCCATGACGGACCCTGCTCCCGCTCGCACTGCAGCCTCGTAAGGTGCCATATATTCGTTGAACATTCTATACCGCGACATATCCACAAAATTGTATTCCCGACCGGCTTCTACCGCCCCGTACAGGGCAAAGTGTTTGACGCATGCGAGCATGGAGGTGCTGTCGGAGAGTTCGTCCGTTTGGTATCCCCGAACCATGGCTTCGGCAATGCGTGCTCCTAAATAGGGGTCTTCGCCGCTACCCTCTGATATTCGTCCCCAGCGGCCATCATGACTGATATCTACCATGGGACTGAAAGTCCAGCAGATGCCGTCTGCCGTTGCTTCGATAGCGGCAATACGGGCGGAGCGCTCAATCGCCTCCATATCCCAACTACAGGAGAGACCCAAGGGAATAGGGAAGACCGTCTCATAACCGTGTATGACATCCATCCCGAATAGTAGCGGTATGCCTAATCGGCTTTCTTCCACGGCAATCCGCTGCACCTCTCGTATCTGTTCTGCCCCTTTCAGGTTGAATAATCCGCCGACGCGTCCTGCACGAATATCCTCTGCCGTATTGCTTAAGCGGGGTTGCCCGGTTGTGATGTCTCCTCCTACCGGCAAGGAGAGTTGCCCTACTTTTTCTTCCAGGGTCATTTGGTGCATCAAAGCCGTTATATAGCGGTTCATCTCGTCCTCTGAACGGGTGTAGGTGTGGTTATTCGACCGGCAGGAAACGAGGAGTGTAACGGCGACAAAAAGAAGTGTGATGTGTTTATTCATGATAGTGTGTTTTAATGGTTTACCAACTTATGGTGGAGAGTAGCGGGTAGTGGTCGGAGCCTCTGAGGTGCAACACTTCCGTACAGAGGGGTGTGAGGTTTTTAGAAGTAAGCACATAATCAATTCTCACCCCCAGATGGTGCGTGGTGTAGGTATTGCCTAACCGCAGCCAAGAGGTTTTGAGGAACGCGTCCTGCAAGTCTCTACCGCGGATAGTAGCATACACCCACGATGTCGGCAGGCTGTTGAAGTCCCCCACGACCAAAGCAGGGTAGGGGCTCTCCGTAATGGCTTGCCGTATGGTGAGAGCCTGCGCCTTGCGGGTAGGCAGGGCTTTCTCCATCTTGTTGTTGATACGCTGTGCCGAACTGACTATACCGTCCCGCGAGAGGCTATCGGGCAGGTCGGTTGCAGTCAGGCGGTTAGACTCTAAGTGGTTATTGAAGAGGCGAATAGTGTCCTTGCCCACCACCACATCGCAGTAGTCCGAGATATTGCCTACGGAAGCATACTGTATAGTGGTTTTATGGATGAGCGGATAGCGGCTGAACACGGCTAAACCGTACTGACGGCGTTTGTTGTAGATTTTGAAGTCGAAGTAGGTGTACGGATATTCTCCGAGTGCCTTCTTGAGTTCATGGAGTGTCAGGTAGTTTTTGTCCTTATAGACCTCCACCTCTTGCAGACACACGATATCGGCGTTGATGTCCACGATATTGCGGATAACGGCATTGCGGTCCGCCTTTTTGAACTCTCCCATACGCCCTGTGTTGTAGGTCAGGACGGTCAACAGGTGTTCGCCCGTAGGTGTCTCAGGCGGTGTGCCATGGCTGACCACGCGGCAGAAGAACCACGCCCCGACGCCCACTAAGACGCACAGTAGCAGCCCCTTAGTGAGTGTGCGGCCGATATGTTTCCGGTTCTGTTTCTTCTTTTTCTTCATTTCGGTGAGAGGGTAATAAGCGGGATGAGCATTTCCTCCATGCTGATACCTCCGTGTTGGAAGGTATCGCGGTAGAAGGCGGCATAGTAGTTGTAGTTATTGGGGTAGGCGAAGAAGTTATTGTCGGTTGCAAAAACATAACTGCTACTGATATTCGGACACGGCAGACCTACCGTTTTGGGATTGGTTATCTCGTAGTTGGACTTGTCGTTGTGCGATAGCGACTTACCGACTTTGTAACGGAGATTGGTATTGGTATGTTTATCGCCTTGTATTTGTATGGCGTTCTGCACGCGTGTTGTGCCGTGGTCTGTGGTCAGCACCACCTTGTAGCCTAAGGCGGCTATGGTTTTGAAGAAACGGTAGGTAGGACTATGCTTGAACCACGATAGTGTCAGCGAGCGGTACGCCGCCTCGTCTGAACAGAGTTCGTGCATCATCTTGGACTCAGTCCGGCTATGGGAGAGCATGTCGATGAAGTTAATGACCGCAACATTGAAGGGTGTGTGCAGTTGGCGCAGTTGTTTGGTAATCTTCTCACAGAAGTCCGACTCGTTGATTTTATAGTACATAAACTCATACCTCAGTCGATAGCGGTCCAGTTGTGTTTGGAGCAGTTCTTTTTCGTTGAGGTTTTTGCCTTCGCTTTCGTCTTCCTCTACCCAATACTCGGGGTACATCTCTCGTATTTGCAGTGGCATAAGTCCGCTGAATATGGCATTTCGGGCATATTGTGTAGCGGTAGGCAGGATAGACATATATAGGTTCTCTTCCTCTACGGTGAAGCACTCAGCGAGCACCGCTTGGATCGTTTTCCACTGGTCGTAACGGAAGTTGTCAATGACGATGAAGAACACTTTCTCTCCTCTATTCAGTAGTGGGAAGACTTTTGTTTTGAGCACATCGGGTGAGAGTAGTGGTGCGTCTTCCGTGCGAAATCCGGGTTCTTTGAACCAGTGTTCGTAGTTTTTGCTGATAAATTTGGCGAAGGCTTGGTTCGCTGTTCTGTATTGCATTTCCAGTACCTCGTGTAGTGTGCTATCGACATCTTGCAGTTCGATGCTCCACTTGGTCAGTAGTCGTTCGATAGCGAACCACTCGTTGGTTGTTCGTGCGGTATCTATCATATAACTGATATCGCTGAACTCCTCTCGGAAGTTGCGGTTGGTATGTTCTGAGACGATGGCTTTTTGGTGCAGGTGTTTTTTGAGGCAGAGCAGTATTTGTGAGGGGTTGACGGGTTTGATGAGGTAATCGGCTATTTTTGAGCCGATGGCTTGCTCCATGATGTTTTCTTCTTCGGACTTAGTAATCATCACGACGGGTACGTCGTGTCGCAAGTCTTTGATGCGTTCGAGTGTTTCCAGCCCGCTTAGTCCGGGCATCATCTCATCAAGAAAGACGATGTCGATATCGTTATTGTTGCAACACAGTTCGATGGCACTTTGTCCATTGGTTGCTGTTAATACTTCATACCCTTTTTCTTTGAGAAAAATGATGTAAGGTTTTAATAACTCCACCTCGTCATCGCACCATAGTATTCGGCTCATAATTTCTCCATTTAGTTAATAATTGACTCATATCATCGGGCAGGGGTGCTTCGAAGAGCAAGCGTTGCCCTGTTCGTGGGTGTGTGAAGCCCAGCGTCCGTGCATGCAGTGCTTGTCTGGGGCAGAGTGTCAAACAGTTGCGGATGAACTGCTCATACTTCTGCGTCCTGACGCCCTTTAGGAGTTCCGTTCCGCCGTATTTCTCGTCTCCGAACAAGGGATGTCCGATACTCTTCATGTGCACCCTTATTTGGTGTGTGCGTCCGGTCTCTAAGCGGCACTCAACTAAGGTGGTGTACAAAAACCGTTCCAATACCTCATAGTGCGTGATTGCTTCTTTGGCGTTGGGGTTTTCCTCTAAGGAGTAAATCCTGTAAGCCGTTCTATCGCGTTCGTCTCGTGCCAGTGCCCCTTCTATTGTTCCGTCGTTCTCTTTCATGGTGCCCCAGACCAATGCCTCGTACGCGCGCTCCGTGCTATGTTCAAAGAACTGCCTGCCCAAGTGTGTTTTGGCCTCGGGGGTTTTAGCCACCAAGAGTAGTCCGGTAGTGTCCTTATCGATGCGATGCACCAATCCCACAGCGGGGTTATTGATGTCCACATCGGTTAGGTGCCATGCCAAGGCGTGCAACAAGGTATGTTCGTAATTGCCGTGACCGGGGTGAACCACCATTCCCGCCGGTTTGTTCACGACCAACAGGTCGTCATCCTCATAGACGATGTCTAAGGGTATATTTTCCGGTGTAATGGTGAAGTCGTGCGGTTCATGGTCTAACAGCACTTGTATGACATCGAACGGTTTGACCTTGTAGGATGCGGCTACGGGTTTGCCGTTGACCCATAGCAACCCCGAATCCGCGGCCCCCTGTATGCGGTTGCGCGATGTCCCCGCCATGTGCTCCGCGAGGTACTTGTCAATACGGACGGGGTTTTGCCCTTTGTCCACCTCTAACCTCAGCCGCTCGTACAGGTCCTGTTCTATATCAGAAAAAGGACTCCTCATCATTTTCTTCGCTTTGTGTGGAGAACAGTGCTTTCTCCATGTCTGTTGTTAGGTCTAAGTCTACGCGGCTGCCCTCTAAGAGTTGTTCACCGACGAAGGGTTTCTGCATATATACGACGAAGGAGTCTCTATTATCCTCCGTCACCTCGCTGTCATACCCTATTGCGCCGACTGTCAAGTAATTAGCGAGCAGTATTGCTCGTGCCTCATACAGTGTTTTGCCCCTTAGTTCGGGGATAGACACTTTCTCTGTTCCCTTACCGAAGCCGATGATGAGCGTGACGGCAGAGCCTTCCTCCACGCGTGCTCCTGCCGCGAGCGGTTCGCCGTTCTGCTGTACATCCAACACGATATCTTTGTACTCCGAGGGTTCATACAGCACTTCCTCCACTGTCAGTCCCAGGGAGTGCAGTGTTGCAGCGGCTTGTCTATAACTGATGTCGTGGAGGTCGGGTAGGGGTATTTGTCGTCGTGCGGAGGCATTGACCGTCACATAGACCGTTCGTCCGTGTTTGCAGCGGTTATAGGGTTTGGGTGTCTGCTCGACGATGGTTCCCAGTGGCATTTTGTTATTGTAGGTTGAGTCAATAACCTCTAACTTCAACCGGTCTTTTTGCAGCACGGCTGTTGCCTCTGTTATGTACAGCCCTGTTACTGAGGGCACCTCTACCTCGATACCGTGCTCTGTGTACTTTCTGAGCCAGATCAGCACCGCGACTATCGCTATGACGACCACGAGGACCGCGATAGCGACATTTTTTAGCACAAAAGCTATGTTTGAATCTTTAAAATGCGCCATTTTTGCTTAAAAACTATGATTTTCGTTACAAAAGTACAAAAATTTTTGCACCTATCAAAAAAAAAGTGTACTTTTGCAGCCGATTATGGCAATATTGCCAAATCTAACTTATAATTAAAAGCTTTTAATATGAAAAAGGTATTGTTAATTGCTGCTGTTGCTATGTGCTTTGTAGCATGCGGTAAAAAGGCTGACAATGGCGAAGCTAAAGAGTGCTGCCAAGAGAAAAAAGAGTGCTGCCAGGAGCAGAAGGCTGAATGCTGCGAAAAGCAAGCTACTCTCGCAGACACTATCCAAGTCGCTATTGATGCTGTAGAGGACGCTGCTGAAGCCATTCAAGCGGCAGTCGCTGAGTAAATTGATTATTCAATTGACCAAAGAGGAGGACAGTGTTGCCCTCTTTCTTTTTTAGCACTAAAGTTAAGAGTTGAGAAGCCCCACCCCCAGCCCCTCCCCGTAATGGGAGGGGAGGAGGGGAGAGAGTTAAGAGTTAAGAGTTAAGAGTAGGGCAGTAGCCCGCGTTAAAGATGCACGGTATAGCAAAATTATACATCCTCTGACCAACAGGAACTGACCAACAGGAACTAACCAACAGGAACTAACCAACATTCACTTAAAAGACCGGCACCACAATGAAAAAGAACCTTTTACTGCTCATTGCCCTTTTGATGGTTACGGGCTTATATGCAGAGTCGAAACGCTATTTTGAGGCGGACGACATGCCCGATGCTCTGCTGTTCCTTCCTGCACCGCCCGCCTACGGCTCTGAAGCGTTCCGCTACGACTCCTGCCAATATGAGTGGGGCAAGACCGTCCGCATTACCGAACGAGGTATCACGGCAGCGTTAGATGCCAATACGTCCATAGACTACATCGGAGGTATCTTTGGTCCTATTATCGGTATCGTTTTGGACAAGAAGAGCACTCCTGAGATAGTCGAGCTCCTCAAGATTGCCACCAAGACAGGCAGTCTTGCCGATGATAAAGCCAAGGCGTACTATCACCGTACGCGTCCGTTTGTCTACTTTGACGAGCCCTCTCTGACCCCTGCCGATGAGCCTTTCTTGCGCAATAATGGGTCGTACCCTTCCGGGCACACCCTCTTAGGTTGGCTCAGTGCCCTTATCTTGACGGAGGTCGCTCCTGCCCACCAGAACGCTATTCTCGCCCGCGGGTACGAGTATGGTCAGTCCCGTGTCATCGTAGGCGTACATTGGCAGTCCGATGTGAATGCCGGACGATGCGTTGCGGCTGCCGCTTTCGCGCGCCTGCACACTTCGGAGGATTACCTCAAGCAACTCAAGAAAGCCCGGCAAGAATATCAGGAACTCACCCAAACGAAGTAATTTGGCATAGTTTTTGTACAGAAAGTAACGCAGATACGCCCCACGATGTAACCGTTAGGTTGCGGAGTGGAGAGAAGGGGGTATTTGGTTTTGACAGCATGCAGAATAGGTATGTAAGCACGCCGAGGATGGAAATCCACTCGTTAACTGGGTCTAAAGCAAATTTAACTGGCAACACAGAGTATGCTCTCGCTGCTTGATCGAAGTATAGTAGATCGGCCTTATTTCCGGACTAGGTTCGGAATCGAGACGTCCCTCCGAGCCAAGCCTTGCGGCTGACGGACACAGGGGCGCGGAAATAGCAAGGATAGTTTGCGTAGGCTGTGATACGCGGATGAAATGAAGCAGATAAGGTAAGTATTGGTGGCTTGGGTCTTGTACTTGCCCGACAATGTAGGCCAAGATAAGCGTGTAGAAAGCATATTGATTCCGTGTTTGGACGTGGGTTCGATTCCCACTACCTCCACTTCCCAATAGACAGATAGTAGCCGGATGGTTCAAGGATCGTTTTAGGTGGTCCCGTTGTGGTCCCGTTGTGGTCCCGTAGGAGTAAGGATGGGAAGGGATGGCGTAAGACGGGGGAATGGCTGGAGTAAAGTTTTATCTATGGAGTTGGCGGAGTTGGTAGCGCCATTCTTCAACGACAAACCAGAGCGGCATCGTTAGGCACAGCGTCAGGGTGTAGAACAGCACTTGCACGACATACTGTACTGAGTTGTGAAAGGCTCTGTCCGCTATATTGTGTTGTATAATGAGCCATGCGACCCAGAAGGGGAACGTAGCGATGGCGCATGGCACGAACAGCGGGAAGGTCAGGGCGAGTAGGAACACCCTCAGCCATGCGGGCACTTTCTTCTTTTTGAATTCATCAAACGGCGGGCGGGGATTATCTCTCAACGCTGCCCAGTTCTGCTCATACTGTTCATCGTCCGGCACCCATAATATCTGCTCGCGCATGCGCTGCGTCAGTTCCTCACGGAGTGCCAAAATCAGTTTTGGGTCTAAGGCATTGCCTTCACCGGCTGTGGGTTGCGAGTCGATTCCTATATCCTCTGCCGCGTTATTCGTCGCTGCGGCAGAATAGTATTTCTCCACAAAAACATTGACACAAATGGGTTCACCGATATTGACCATGAGTGTATCCCAGAGGTGGTAGTAGTCCCCGTACTCCAGCCCCACCGGTACAATATAAACAGGCATTTCCGCCCCGAACTGCTGATACGCCATGAGTGCGATACGGAACAGTCCTTTCTGGAGTGGTAGCAAGGTGTGTTTCGGATGATGTGTGCCTTCCGGTAGGATACAGAACGGCACGCGGTCGCGGAGGGTCGCGAGTGCTCTGTTAATGGTCTCATCGTTGTGCAGCACAGCGTCTTGTCCGTCCCGCATACGGTTGATGGGCATGATCTTAAGCCATGTCAAGACCTTCGCCAGTTTAGGTTTCTTAAATATATCTGCCCGCGCCACAAAGACCTTTTGTCCGTGGTCAATGCCCAGTACTGCCATGGCGTCACAGAGGGCGTCCACATGGTTAGGAGCATAGATGATAGCACCATCGGTAGGGATATGCTCCCTACCGATGTACTTAAAGCGTCGGAAGGAACGGCGGAAGAGCCAATCCACATACGGACGCAAGAATGAATATAACCTATCGTGGTCCTGAATCATTACTTGAGTTCAGCAAGGTACTTAATAGTACGAACCATTTGGGTCGTGTAGCTATTTTCGTTGTCGTACCAAGAAACGACTTGTACTTGATAAGTGTCGTCATCAATCTTCGAAACCATGGTTTGTGTAGCGTCGAAGAGTGAGCCGAACTTCATGCCGATAACATCGCTGGATACGATCTCGTCCTCGTTGTAGCCGAAGGACTCGGTAGCAGCAGCTTTCATAGCGGCATTGATGCCCTCTTTGGTGATGTCTTTCCCCTTAACAACGGCAATCAGGATTGTGGTTGAACCGGTGGGAGTCGGAACGCGTTGTGCGGAACCGATGAGCTTACCATTCAGTTCCGGAATAACCAGACCGATAGCCTTAGCGGCACCGGTGGAGTTAGGAACGATGTTCTGCGCCCCTGCACGGCTACGACGGAGGTCACCTTTGCGTTGCGGACCATCCAGAATCATTTGGTCGCCGGTATAGGCGTGAATGGTAGACATGATACCGCTTTGGATCGGAGCATAGTTGTTGAGAGCAGCAGCCATGGGAGCCAAGCAGTTAGTGGTGCAAGAAGCGGCAGAGATAACGGTGTCAGCCGGAGTCAGGGTCTTGTGGTTAACATTGTAAACGATGGTGGGAAGGTCATTGCCTGCAGGAGCAGAGATAACGACTTTCTTGGCACCGGCTTGGATATGAGCTTGCGCTTTAGCCTTAGAGGTATAGAAACCTGTGCACTCGAGGACTACATCTACGCCCAATTTGCCCCAAGGCAGGTCAGCTGCATTAGGCATAGCGTAAATAGTAATCTCTTTACCGTCCACGATAATAGAACCCGGGGTCAGAACGGTCTTGCCATCCTCAGCCAGAACGGCATCCTTGTGGCATACAGTGTGCTTACCTTCACCATACTTGCCGGCGAAACCACCTTGTGCGGTGTCATACTTGAGCAGGTGCGCCAACATTTTCGGGCTGGTCAAGTCGTTGATTGCTACAACTTCATAACCCTCAGCTTCAAACATCTGACGGAAAGCCAGACGACCAATACGGCCAAAACCGTTAATAGCTACTTTTGTCATAAAGAGAAAATTTTAATTAGTTAAACGATATAGTTGATTGTTACATACAATTGCGCTGCAAAGTTATAAAAAAAAACGGACTTGTACAAATTTATTTTGATTTTGCACGCTAAAAAGCCCATTTTTTCATTTTCGTCCGAAGTCAGCAGGTATTTCTCCCCAGAGTGATGTTTCCCATTTATAGATGGGTGTGTTCCATGTGTTGGTTTTCAGCCACTCTTCTGCCTTGCGGACGGTCAGGAAGAGCTCCTGATTGGCAGCCGACCAAGGCAGTTTCGTTTTGCATTTCTTTTGTCTCACCCACGCGAGTGCGGTGACCGAGTCTGTGTAGATAGGCCACGGCAGATTGTATTTCTTGAGATATGCCAGTCCGAGCACCAGGGCGAGGAACTCCCCGATATTATTGGTTCCTTGGTCAAATGGTCCGCGATGAAAGACCTCTGTGCCGGTGTCAGCGATGACCCCCCTAAACTCCATAATGCCCGGGTTCCCCGAGCAGGCGGCATCTACGGCTAAGGATGGGAAAAGCGGTTGTTTGTCCATAATCGGCACAAAATTACTAAAAATATTTGGATAATCCAAAATAATTTACTATTTTTGCAGCAAAATTGGTAAAATCATATGAAAAATCGTTTTTTCGTTGTTTTAGGCCCAGTGGTTATCGTTACGCTCTTCATGACCTCTTGTGCTACGCACAGTAAGTTCTACCGAGCCGACATTGTGCGTTTCGGTGACGAGGTGCAAACCTCCTATTCCTATAAGAAAGGTCCCTTTAAGAATGTCTCTAAGCAGAGTCTGCCTATGGACCTGTTGACGGACTCTCGTTCCTTCAGTCGCTCGTTAGGCAGCATAACCCCGAAGGGGAGCAATACTCCTCTGTACTACGCCACTGACCTTGCGATTGACCGCGTTAAGTGGGTGCGCCGCAAGGTCGCTAAGTACGATCGGGAGACAAGGTACTATATCTTTCTTTTGACGGACGGCTTGGATAATGCTTCCATGCAAATGGCGCGCAATAATCATCAGGCGGTAGTAGTCTCAACGGATGCCTATCGCGCGCGGATAGAACGCCGGCTAAGGCGCGCCATGGATCACTCCAAGAACCATTATGGTCTGACCTTCTATACTCTTTTGCGCAGGGGGGACGATATTCGTCAGTTGGCATCGGACAACGCATTGAGCGAAGAAGCCCTTACCGACTACTTGAACCAACAATACAGTTGCTTCCGCTATGCCTCTCACGGCGCAGCCCCCGAGCTCATCCAAGCCGATGATTATCAGACGATAGCGGCTGCTATTAGCGAAGAGCTCGTCAATAATAACCTTGATTTTAAGGTTGCTAAGGAGTTTCGCGGTAAGCGTGTCAAGCTCACCATTACCGACTCCGAGGGGAAGGAGAGATATGTAGAGGGTACTCTCAAGGCTGTTCTGGGTCATTATACCCTCGTCAATCTTACCACCGATGGTATCATCAACGACTCCATCCACACCCCCTATAACAAGGCGAAAGGTACGAAGCTCAAGGCTCTCCCGGGCGATAAGAAGGACCAGACCGTCACCTTCACCCTCTCAGGACTGCGCAAGGCAGAAACGGGTGAGGCTCTCAAGGTGGCAGCCGTCAAACAGTCTTTCTACGACGGCATTCTGTGGCAAAATAACTCCGATTACAACAAGCAACCGACCTTCCGCCCCAATGCATATTGCATTTTCCTGATTGACGGAGGCGGCGGTTTGACGGACAGCGAGTTACAGGCGGAGAAGGACATCGTGAAACATATCCTCCGCATCCTCAACCCCGCCCTGTAATGGCTGGTGAGTAAATGTAGGGAAGCAGATGTTGGTCAGTAAATGTAGGTCAGTGCCTGTTGGTGAGTAAATGTTAATCAGTAAATGTTGAGCAGTAGCCCGTGAGATGAGGGCAGGAGCAGAAGAAAGGAGAAAAGGCCGCTGAATGAGGAGGGCGCTGAAAAAGGTCGCTCATTCGTAGGGGCTCTTAAAGAAGAAAGGATTGTAACGGTAAATCGTTACATTCCTTTTTTCATTGTTATAGAAGATGAGAGCGTATATTGTCGCTCAGATGCGCCCTGTAGGGGTATAAATAGTGATAAAGAGGGCAAAATATGGGCAAACACCCCTTATTTGGACTCGTCGAGGAGTTTGATAATGCGTTTCACATTCGCAGCAAACATAGTTATAGCACCCTGCATCTGCATGGCGTCCATTCCATATGATTCCGCTCGCGCATATCCTAAAACATTCTTTAGTTCTGCATTCTTCGCTTCGATCTTGTAGCGTTCTCGTCGATGTAGTTCCTTAAACTCCTCCGTCTCTTGGAATGCCACTTGCTCTGCTTGCGTGTCCGTTTTGATAGTGACGCTATATGTCTTACTCTTCGCACCCGCTTTGTAGCAGCCGTCTCGCAACGCACATGTCTTGCATTTCTCTACATCAAAAAAGTATACCTGTACTTGATTTACTTGCTGTCCTTTCTTTCCTTGTTTGGCTTTGCGTATTGCCATGTGTCCTGCCGGACATATATACATTCCTGCATCCTTGTTGTATTCCCATTGTTCCGATTCCGATCTAAAGCCTTGACTGATAGACGGACTGACTTTTGCTATAATTCTAAAACCTTCTTCCTTCGCTTGTTTGAGATTACTGTCTCCTGAGTAGGCTGCATCACCAATGACGGTCTTTACTTCGATGCCATTTTTACGGGTCTTTTCTATAATAGCCGGTAGTTGCAAACCATCACTCTTCTCACCGGACGTAATAACAGCTGCTGTTGCTATGTGCTTTGTAGCATGCGGTAAAAAGGCTGACAATGGCGAAGCTAAAGAGTGCTGCCAAGAGAAAAAAGAGTGCTGCCAGGAGCAGAAGGCTGAATGCTGCGAAAAGCAAGCTACTCTCGCAGACACTATCCAAGTCGCTATTGATGCTGTAGAGGACGCTGCTGAAGCCATTCAAGCGGCAGTCGCTGAGTAAATTGATTATTCAATTGACCAAAGAGGAGGACAGTGTTGCCCTCTTTCTTTTTTAGCACTAAAGTTAAGAGTTGAGAAGCCCCACCCCCAGCCCCTCCCCGTAATGGGAGGGGAGGAGGGGAGAGAGTTAAGAGTTAAGAGTTAAGAGTAGGGCAGTAGCCCGCGTTAAAGATGCACGGTATAGCAAAATTATACATCCTCTGACCAACAGGAACTGACCA
>ERZ842401.4447-NODE-4447-length-16322-cov-46.202004_pt1 | contig 16322 bp, 15 predicted proteins | sample MGYA00521270_ERZ842401 | MGnify/ENA primary metagenome ERZ842401 (study PRJEB31892, sample SAMEA3878208) | bioreactor metagenome | biome: Moose rumen | place: Sweden | collected 2011-10 | study: EMG produced TPA metagenomics assembly of the PRJEB12797 data set...
CGATACGCTTGGATGAGCGCAGGTCGCCTATCTGCAGAATCTCGTCCAGAATCAGACGGCTCGAGATGTCAACATCCAGCACACCAATGGGGTCGCTGTTGTCATAGGTTCCCTCCTTGGCTTTCAGACTGTACCAGTGCTGGTCCAGATAGAGTGAGAATTCGTGCAGCTGCTGGGGCTTGTAGATGTCGGTACCCTTGTCCTCGACCTCGAAGTTCTTCTGTAGTGCGCTGAGGAACTGCTCCGATGTCAGGCCGTTCAGGTCTTTCACCACGCGGTTGTAGTCGAGGATGGTCAACTGAGAGGCCTGGAAGCAGACGGCCATGAAGTAGTTGTACTCCTCGTCGCCCCGGTGGTTGGGATTCTGCTGCTGTTTCTCCTGGCCGACCAGTGCTGCGGCTGCTGAACGGTGGTGACCGTCGGCAATGTAGAGGCTGGGCATCTTGCCAAACTCACGGGTGATGGTCTCCGTGTCCTGGTCATTGTCAATGATCCAGAACTGGTGGCGGAAACCGTCTATAGGAGCTATGAAGTCGTACTCAGGCTCGGTGGCAGCATAGCGCTTGATGAGGGCATCCAGCGTGGCATTGTCAGGATAGGCGAAAAAGACGGGCTCGATGTTGGCATTGTTGACGCGTACATGCTTCATGCGGTCTTCCTCCTTGTCGCGACGAGTCAGCTCGTGCTTCTTGATGTTGCCTTTCTGATAGTCGTCAGTATGGGCGCACACCACCAGTCCGTACTGTGTCTTGCCCTGCATGGTCTGGGCGTAGATATAATAATGTTCGCGCGAATCCTGTACCAGCCAGCCACGGTCCTGGAACTTCTGGAAGTTCTCGGCAGCCTTCTCATAGACACGCGGGTCGTACTCCGATGTACCTACGGGGAAGTCTATCTCGGGCTTGATGATGTGATAGAGGCTCTTCTCGTTGTCGCCAGCCTCGGCGCGGGCCTCTTCAGAGTCCAGCACATCGTAGGGACGACTCTCCACCAGCTCCACCAGTTCCTTCGGCGGGCGTATTCCTTTGAATGGTTTTACGATAGCCATACGCTTTACCTTTTTACTTTTTTACCTTTTTACCTTTCAAAGGTTGGCCTTGATTTTCTCAATCATCTCCTGATACTCGGCGTCAGAAAGATATACCTTGCCAGGATTCATCTGGAACGTTCCGCCGTAGTCAGGGCCGTCCACATATTTGGGAGCCAGGTGGAAGTGCAGATGCGACAGCTTGTCACTGTAGGCACCGTAGTTGATCTTCTCGGGATTGAAAGCCTTCTGCATGGCACGCGTCACCTGGGCCACGTCAGCCATGAAGGCATTGCGGTCCTCATCGCTCAGCTCGTTCAGGTCGTTGACATGGTCCTTGTAGGCCACGAGGCAGCGGCCGCGATAGGTCTGCTCCTTGAACAGGAAGGCACGCGAAACACGCAGTTGTGCAAACTCGATCATCAGATCGTGGAGAGTCTCATTGTTTTGGCAGTAAAGGCACTGCTTGGGGTCACTTTGCATAATTGTTTTTGTTTTAGAGTTAATTTTGGCACAAAAGTACAAAATTCTGCTGACATACCCAAGCAATTTCACGAAATTTACGATTAGTCCTAAAACTCGCGGACTACATTCCTCTTTTCGAGCCACGCTACCATGTTCAGCACCAGATAGTTCCAGTTTTGGAATCCGGGGTTCATGATGGGGGCACCAGTGTCGGGGTCATAGTATTCGTGCAGGCTGCCATGCTGCTTCAGGTCTTCGCCGAAGAGGGCAATGGTCTTCTCGGCCATCATCCGGGCCTCCCGTCGCATTCCATAGTCGGCCAGGCCGCGGAACACCATGTAGTTGGAGATGCCCCAGATGGGACCTTGCCAGTTGGAGGGGTTGTGGGTGGCACGAAGATTGTACATCTTTTCCAGTTTGGAGAGTGTCCTCACACCGTAGGCGCCCCAGAAGGTACGCTCGTCAGTCAGGTTCTCCCTCACCATACGCCGGGCCTGCTCTGGTGTGGCAATGCCGGCCCAGAGGGTCATAAATCCGCTCCAGCAGCCCAGCCGCTGAATGAGGCAGGGATAGTGGCGGGGAGCACCCTCGTGTAGCACGAAGGGCTTGCCGAATATGATTTGCGGTTGACCGGTGTAGGTCAGGAGGTTGAGGTCTACGGAGTAGTACATACCGTCCTTTTCGTCCCAGCAGTAGGTGCGTACGGCATCACGCAGCGAGTCGGCCATTGCGGTATATTGCTGCTCGGCATCGGGCAGCTGCAACTGTCGGGCCAAATAGCTCATGGCCCGCAACTCCTTATACATCAGACAGTTCAGGTAAATGCTGGCAGAAGAGCCCTTGGGACGGAAGAAAGTCGAGGGGTCGTTATCCACACCGATGGCAAGGTCGTCCTGCCAGTAGTACAGTCCTGTCTCGGCATGACGGTGGTGGTCGTGATAGTTACGTATGAAGGCCCGCATGCGCGGATATCCCTCACGCAGCCACTCGGCTCTGCCGCCGGTCTGCTGTATGAGGAATGCCGCGTGCTGGGCCAGACAGGGTTTGTGCATATTGGTCTGATAAATGTCGGAAGGCTTCATCTTGTCCGGGTCAGACTCAGCGTCAACCACCATCGGCATATAGCCGTCTTCGGGCGATGTGTAGGCCAGGTAGTTCAGTATGCAGCCTTGTTCGTACACCAGTGCCTTCTCGCGGTCACAGTCGGAACCTACATCGTTGAGCGTCTGGCGCAGGGCCACGTCCGAGAGCCATGAGTCCCAGTCCCACAGCACCTGTGCATACTGCTTGCTGCCAGGTGTCAGGTAGGGATATTTCAGCGCAATGCCCGAGGGCTGTTTCCACATCAGCTGGTAGTCACTGTAGATGTGCTGTTTGATCAGCTCACGGTGTTCCTTCGTGGCCTTCACGGTCTTGGAACTGGCTGTGCCGCACAAGCTGAGCAGCGCCCAGAGTATGATGATAACCTTCTCCTTCATCAGCGTGAGTTCACCCCCCAGGGATTACTTTTGGGCCTTGAGGGCTGCAAGAGACTCCTTGAGGGCTGCTATCTTCTCCTCAGAATCACTCTGCTTCTTGCGCTCGAGGGCTACCACCTGTTCAGGGGCGTTGGCTACAAAACGCTCATTGGAGAGCTTCTTCATGACACCGGCGAGGAATCCTTCGAGGTGTTTCAGCTGGGCTTCCTGCTTCTCAATCTCAGCGTCGATGTCAATCATCGAGCCAAGGGGAACGGCAAACTCGTCGGTACCTACCATGAAGGCCGAGGCAGTAGCGTCTTTCTCGCTGACTATCTGGATGGCACTGACATTGGCCATCTTCTGGATAGCGGCGTTATATGCCTCGTAGGCATTGTTGTTGACGGCCTGCAGCTCCAGGGCCTCCTTGGGAGCGATGTTCTTCTGTGAGCGAACCATGCGGACACCCGAGACAATCTGCTTGACCGACTCGAAGTCGCTGATAAGCTGTTGGTCCTCAGCGGTCAGACTGCTGAGCACAAGCTTTTCGCGCATGATGCTCTCGCCGGGCTGGCGTTCGTAGAGGGCCTGCCACAGCTCTTCGGTGATGAAGGGCATGAAGGGATGGAGCATCTTGAGCAGGGTGTCGAAGAAGTGCAGGGTAGCCTCGTAGGTGTCGCGGTCGATAGGCTGGGCCTCGCCATTGACATAGGCGGGCTTGACCATCTCCAGATACCAGCTGGAGAACTCGTCCCAGAACAGCTTGTAGACAGCCATGAGGGCTTCAGAGATACGGTACTTCGAGAAGAGGTCCTGCAACTCCTCGTTGACGGCTTTCAGCTTGGCATCGAACCAGGCAACAGCAGTCTTGCCGGCTTCTGTCTGTGCAACGTCTGCTACCTGCCAGCCCTTGACCAGACGGAAGGCATTCCATATCTTGTTGTTGAAGTTACGGCCTTGTTCGCAGAGAGCTTCGTCGAAGAGAATGTCATTGCCGGCAGGGGCGGAGAGCATCATACCCATGCGTACACCGTCGGCACCGAACTTCTCAATGAGCTCGATGGGGTCGGGGCTGTTGCCCAGTGACTTGGACATCTTACGGCCCAGCTTGTCGCGGACAATGCCAGTGAAGTAGACATTCTTGAAGGGGAACTTGCCCATGTATTCCTCGCCGGCCATAATCATGCGGGCTACCCAGAAGAAGATGATGTCGGGAGCCGTTACCAGGTCGGACGTGGGGTAGTAGTAGTTAATCTCTTCATTGCCGGGATGATTGATGCCGTCGAACAGACTGATGGGCCAGAGCCATGAGCTGAACCAGGTGTCCAGTGCATCCTCATCCTGTCGGAGGTCAGCATCTGTTACGGCGGGATTCTGCTGCTGAGCCAGCTTCAGGGCTTCCTCGCGGTTTTCGGCGACCACAAAGGCTTCCCCGGCAGCCGAATCGCCTGAAACAGGATAGTAGTAGGCCGGGATGCGGTGGCCCCACCACAGCTGGCGCGAGATGCACCAGTCCTGAATGTTCTCCAACCAGTTCTTGTAGGTGTTGACATACTTCTGCGGATAGAACTTCATCTCGCCATTCAGCACTGGAGGCAGTGCGATGTCGGCAAAGTGCTTCATCTTGAGGAACCATTGCAGCGAGAGACGGGGCTCTATGGCGGTGTCAGGGTTGCGCTCAGAGTAGCCTACCTTGTTAGTATAGTCCTCGATGCGTTCCATCAGCCCTGCCTCCTGCAGATCCTTGGCTATCTGACGGCGGCAGTCCATGCGGTCCATGCCGACGTAGATGGGGGACTGGTCGGAGATGGTGCCGTCGGCATTGAAGATGTCGATGGTCTCCAGATTGTGGGTCTTGCCCAGCATGTAGTCGTTGGTGTCATGGGCAGGCGTAACCTTCAGACAGCCCGTACCAAACTCGATGTCCACATAGCGGTCCTCGATGACAGGAATGACGCGGTTCACCAGGGGCACAATCACCTTGCGGCCCTTGAGCCACTGGTTCTTCGGGTCTTTGGGGTTGATGCACATGGCAGTATCGCCCATGATGGTCTCAGGACGTGTGGTGGCGACGACGGCATAATAGCCTTTGGCATCGCGGTGGATGATGTTGCCTTCCTTTTCCAGGTTCTCTTGATTATCTAAAGACTCCAGACCCTCTACATAGTACTTCAGGTGGAAGAGGTGGCTCTTTTCCTCGCGGTAGATGACTTCCTCGGTAGAGAGGGCGGTCAGTGCCTTCGGGTCCCAGTTGACCATGCGCAGTCCACGGTAGATGAGTCCCTTGTTGTAAAGGTCTACAAAGACTTTGATGACACTCTCGGAACGCTTCTCGTCCATGGTGAATGCTGTGCGGTCCCAGTCGCACGAGGCTCCCAGGCGGCGCAGCTGCTTGAGGATGATGCCTCCGTGCTCGTGTGTCCAGTCCCACGCATGCTCCAGGAACTGGTCGCGTGTCAGGTCGTGTTTCTTGATGCCCTGTTCTGCCAGTTTCTTCACCACCTTGGCCTCAGTGGCAATGGAGGCATGGTCGGTGCCAGGCACCCAGCAGGCGTTCTTGCCCTCCATGCGGGCGCGACGCACCAGAATGTCCTGAATCGTGTTGTTGAGCATGTGGCCCATATGTAGCACACCCGTCACGTTGGGCGGCGGAATAACGATAGTGTAGGGCTCACGGCCATCGGGTTTACTGCTGAACAGCTTGTTGTCCAACCAATACTGATACCATTTCGATTCGACCTCTTTTGGGTCGTATTTGCTTGCTAATTCCATATACTTTTATAAATAATGGCTGCAAAGGTACGAATAAGTGAGCGAAAAACCAAAAATATTTGGATTTTTCCGAACGCAGTACCTTCGAATTGTATTCAAAGGTACGAAAAAATCTTAATAATCGTTCGTTATTCACATTTTTTTCATACCTTTGCACCTACTATGGAACGTATGCATACAAGAGAAGAGAAATTGGAGGCCTTTGGACGGTTGCTGGACGTGATGGACCGTCTGCGGGAAGAGTGTCCGTGGGACCGCAAGCAGACCAACGACAGCCTGCGGCCTAACACGATAGAGGAGACCTATGAGCTTTGCGATGCGCTGATTCGTGATGACCAGCGCGAGATTTGCAAGGAGCTGGGCGATGTCCTGCTGCATATTGTGTTCTACGGTAGGATAGGTGAGGAGAAAAAGCAGTTTGATATAGCCGACGTCTGTAACAAGCTGTGTGACAAGCTGATATTCCGCCATCCACATGTCTATGGCGAGGCTGTCGCCAAGGATGCCGAGCAGGTATTGGAATCATGGGAGCAGATAAAACTGAAGGAGAAAGACGGCAACAAGACGGTGCTGTCGGGTGTTCCCTCGGCATTGCCCTCGCTGATCAAGGCTTATCGCGTCCAGGACAAGGCCCGTAATGTGGGCTTCGACTGGGAGGACAAGCAAGATGTGTGGGCCAAGGTGCGCGAAGAGCTGGACGAGCTGGAGGCAGAGCTGCGCAAGGAGGATAAGGACAAGTCGACCCGCGAGTTGGGAGACTTCCTGTTCAGTGTCATCAATGCAGCCCGTGTGTATAAGTTGAATCCGGACAATGCGCTGGAGATGACCAATCAGAAGTTTATCCGCCGCTTCAACTATATCGAACAGCACAGCATTCGCATGGGGAAGCCGCTGACGGAGATGACGTTGGCAGAGATGGATGCTCTTTGGAACGAAGCCAAGGCACAAGAAAAGGAATAACTAAAACGCATAAATATATAGTTATGAAGAAATTAGGAGTTATTGCAATTGTCGCTTCCGCAGTCCTGATGATGGGTAGTTGCGGTAATAAGACAGAGAAGGTTCCGTTTGATAACGGTGATTCTGCAAATGTTGTGAATGCCGATCCCACTATCTATGGTGTTTGTGGTGAAGCAACGGCTATGAACACCCTACAGCTCATTACGGATATGGGCGACACACTGATGCTGGACATCTCGACAGCCCAGGAGAACGGACAGGTGTTCGGAGGACTGCAGGTAGGCGACCGCATGGCTGTTGTTCCTGATGCCGACCATGAATCGGCAGAGATGGTCGTCAACCAAGCCTCGCTGATGGGCAACTGGGTGATGCCCAACCCGCTGGACGGTTCTGACGAAGTTGGCATCAGCATCAAGGAAGGCGGCATAGCCGAGAGTATTGACCAGAGCACGATCACTTATAAGACTTGGCGCCTCCAACGCGGTAAGCTGGAGATAGTCTTGGTGCGTGAAGGAGGTAGCGAAGATGACGAGACTTACCTTTACGACATCGTCAAGTTAGGCCCTGACTCACTGGTTTACAAGGATGCCGAGGAGACTTTTGAGTATAGTCGTCAGAAGCCCAAGGAGGAGTACGGCAAAGACGTGAAGCTGGAAGACTCCGAGGCTGAATTCTTTATGTAATCCCACGGACTTGGAACCGTTTCGTGTACATATACTGGGCTGTGGCAGTGCTTTGCCAACGCCGCGTCACTATTCCTCGTCACAGGTGGTTGAGGTCAGGGGGAAGCTGTTCCTTGTAGATTGCGGAGAAGGCACACAGGTACAGCTTCGCCGTTCGCGCATACGCTTTACCAAGATCAGTGCCGTATTCATATCCCATCTGCATGGCGACCACTGCTTTGGACTGATAGGGATGCTGAGTACCTTCGGACTGTTGGGACGTACGGCTCGGCTTGCCATCTATGCACCGCCGGAGTTGGAGGATATGCTGCAACGCCAGATGAAGCTGTTTTGTCATGATTTTGACTATGAGGTCGACTTCCACACTGTAGACACCACCAAGCAGCAAGTCATTTATGAAGACCGCTCTCTGACGGTGGAGAGTATCCCCCTGGAGCATCGCGTGCCCTGCTGCGGCTTCCTGTTCCGCGAGAAACAACAGTTGCCTCATATCCGGCGTGACATGATAGATTTCTACCAGATACCGCTGAGTCAGATCAACAACATCAAGGCTGGTGCCGACTGGACCACCCCGGACGGTGAGACAGTGGCCAACAGCCGGCTGGTGGAGCCTGCCGATGCTGCCAGGTCGTATGCCTATTGCAGCGATACTCGCTATGTTCCTGCCCTGTGCAAGCGTATAGCGGGAGTCAGCACGCTCTATCATGAGAGTACCTACGGCGAGGACAGCATTCAGCGGGCAGAGAAATACTATCACTCAACAGCCCGGCAGGCTGCCCAGGTGGCCCGTGATGCCCATGTCGGGCAACTGCTGCTGGGACACTATTCGTCACGCTATGAAGACGAGGAAGTGTTGTTGCAGGAGGCCCGAGAGGTGTTCCCGAATGCCTTTCTGACGGACGAAAACGCCGTTTTTGAGGTGTAAGGAGCACTTTTTTGCCAAAAAATTTGGAAGTTTGGAAGAATCTTCGTACATTTGCACAAACTATATAGTGGATTGCTTATGAAGAAAAGACTACTCATATTATCTTTAATGATGTTGACGATGCTGGTGGTGCCTTCGGCTATGAAGGCCGCTGATGCTGAGATGACACCTGTTGAACAAGGCATAGAGGAGGATATCACCATTTCTGTGAATGGCCAATGGGTGGTTATCAATGGCGCTCAGGGGCAGACGCTGGAGGTCGTTTCGCTGACAGGTCGGCGCGTCATGACACTGAAGATAGAAAGTCCAGCACAACGTGTAGAACTTAATGTACCCAAAGGTTGCTATATTTTGAAGATTGGCAAGGTCGTAAGAAAGGTGGCCATTCACTAACGGCATTCTTACTGGCCCTGTTGGTCCTGACAGGATGCAACGGGACGGCCCACAAGGAAAGAAACATTACTACGGAGGCGTTTTCAGACATGAAGACGCCTGCCTTTGTATATGATATGGGCGAAATCCACCGGCTGCTGCACGGCATGGCAAAGTCTGATGCCGGTACCACAGAGGCCGACAGGCGGACACGCAGCTACTATCAGGACGACCGTCGCTCGATGGTTTGGATTGACGGGCTGGGTGTGGACGAGCGTGCAGACTCGTTGTTGACATGGTTGCATCTGCTGAATGAGATTGGCATGTCGGAGCGGGCTTTTGGTGTGGCAGAGATAGAAACCGATTTACACCGTCTGAGGACGCTGGACATGGACGATGGGAAGAATGATATCAACCATGTTGCAGCCCGCCTGGAATATCGCTTGACAAAAGCCTGTCTGCGCTATTGTTACGGTCAGCGCTTTGGCTATGTCAATCCGGCCAGCGTCTTCAACAGCCTGGATGCGGAGCGCACTGACACGTTACAGCGGGTGGTACGTTACAGGGGACTGTTTGATGTCAAGATGGACCATCCGGACAAAGGCTACAGTGCCTTCGTCTTGCACAAGGTGGCCGCAGACAGTATTGCTGCCTACCTGCGCGACATTCAGCCGCAGGATCAGTTCTATGCCAGGCTGAAGCGTATGCTGGCCAATGCCACGACAGCAGACCAGCGTAGGCGCATTTTGGTCAACATGGAGCGTAGCCGTTGGCGTACGCACCAGCCTATAGTGGAGGAGGGCAAGCGTATCATCGTCAACATACCGGCCTACCATCTCTATGCCTATAGCGACAGTGCCCAGTTGGACATGCGCGTGGTGTGTGGCAATGTCAAGACCAAGACGCCCCAGTTGAGCAGCTACATAGAATGGATGGAGGTCAACCCGCAGTGGGTCATCCCCATGAGCATCATAGAGAACGATGTGGCACAGCGTGCCGGCGACTCTGCATACTTTGCGCGGAACAGGTACAACATCTACGACCGGGCTACCAATCAGCAGATGAGCATTCATAGTGTTACGCGCCAGATGCTGCTCAGCGGCAAATACCGTGTCGCTCAGGCGGGTGGGGCAGGTAACTCGCTGGGACGTATTGTGTTTCGCTTCAAGAACAACTTCTCGGTCTTCCTGCATGACACTTCTAATCCGGGAGCCTTCCAACGCGACTCGCGGGCCATCTCGCATGGCTGTGTGCGTGTGTCGAGACCCTTCGACCTGGCACAGTTTGTGCTGGACGAGCCGGACGATTGGCTGCTGGACCGCATACGCATAGCCATGGGCCTGCAGCCCGAGTCAGAACGGGGCATGGACTATGTACGGCAGCACACAGAAGACGAGGACCGCAACAAGCTGATAGGCTATGTGCCTGTCAAGCCTCGCGTACCTCTTTATATTATATATTACACCTTGTGGCCGGATCAGGACGGCATCTTGCAGACATGGCCCGATGTGTATGGCTATGACGAGGTGATATGGAACCATTTGAAACCCTATATGTAGCATGGCGGCAGTAGACGAAGAATTGCTGGTAAGGCAACTGTTAGACCCCAAGACCCAACGCAAGGCGTTTGAGAGGGTAGTGCGCGAGTATAGCGAGCAGCTGTACTGGCAGGTACGTCGTATCGTGCTGACCCACGACGATGCTGACGACGTGTTGCAGAATGTGTTTCTGAAGGCATGGACGCACCTGGGTGACTTTCACAGTGACGCAAAGCTCTCTACGTGGCTTTACCGGATTGCCATCAATGAGAGTATCGACTTCATGCGTCGCCAGAAGAAGCAGATGCAGGTCAGTGCAGACGACAGTGAAACGGGCATAGCCAATATGCTGGTGGCAGACCATTACTTTGACGGCGATGAGACGCAGGCCATGTTGCAGGAGGCGATAGCCCGGCTGCCTGATGTGCAGCGTACGGTCTTTAACCTGCGCTATTTCGACGACATGAAGTACAGTGACATCAGCCAGCTGCTGCACACCTCAGAGGGAGCACTTAAGGCTTCCTATCACATAGCCGTCAAAAAGATTTCCGAATTTTTTAAGCAACGCGATTAAACTTTCTGTTACACCTAACGTCATATAGACAAAGAAATGCAAGAAATGGAAAACGAAGAACTATTTATCAGGGAGAAGGCAGGAACGGACAATCCGTTCCGAGTTCCGGAAGGCTATTTCGACCAGCTGACAGCGCGCGTGATGGCACAACTGCCAGAGCAGCCCCGACAGCAGAGCCGTACCGCTCCTCTCCGTAGGTGGCTGTATGCAGCTGCCTGTGTGGCGTTTGCCGCTGTCATGGGACTGACGTACCATTTCCATCAGACGGGTTCTGATGAGCAGCCCTTGGCAACCAACACAGAAAGTTCATATATAGAAGAAGCGGCCGACTATGCGATGCTCGACAATGCCGAGATCTACGCTTGTCTGGCTGATTATTAACTTTAATGTTTTTTTGACATGAGACGACATGTAGTAGTTCTATGCTGTCTGCTGATGGCACTGACGGTCAGCGCACAGGAGCAAAAGAAGTTTTCGCCTGAGAAGTTTGAGGCAGACCTGGAGTCCTTTATCACGAAGGAAGCCGGTCTGACGCAACAGGAGGCTGCCAAGTTCTTCCCGCTGTTCAAGGAGATGCGTGAGAAGCAGCGCACGCTCTATCGCCGTATGCGCAAGGCCGGAAAGGAGAGTCCTACTGACGACAAGTCGGCTGCAGAGACCATTCAGCAGTGTGACAAACTGAGTATTGAGGCCAAGCAGTTAGAGCAGAAGTACCACAACCAGATGATGAAGGAGATTCCGGCCTCGAAGGTGTACCAGGCCATCAATGCCGAAAACCGTTTCCATCGTAAGATGATGAAAGGCTGGCAGCGGTCTAAGGATGGACAGCAGAAGGACAGACGCCGCTGAGATCACACTTTTCGCAATGTGGCTTGCGTGACGTGCAGATGTAGCGTCCGTGCAGCAAGAGCCAGTGATGTGCCCGTGGAATGTCTTCCGCGGGTATGTTTTTGACCAGGGCCTGCTCTACCTTGTAGGGCGTGTCGTCCTTGGGCGATACCAGCCCCAGGCGGTGGCTGACGCGGAAGACATGGGTGTCGACAGCCATTGCCGACTTACCGAAAGCCACGCTCTGGATGACATTGGCCGTCTTCCGGCCTACGCCAGGCAGGTCCAGCAGCAGGTTCATGTCCGACGGCACCTGACCGTCATATTTCTCCGTCAGCAGGCGGGCCATCTTTACCAGATGGTAGGCTTTGGCATTGGGGTAGGAGACGCTCTTGATGTATTCCAGCACCTCGTCAGCTTCCACTTGTGCCATGGACTGGGCGTCGGGGAAACGCCTGAACAGCTCCGGTGTCACCTGATTGATGCGCTTGTCTGTGCACTGGGCACTCAAGACGACCGCCACCAACAGTTGGAACACGCTGCCGAACTCCAGCTCCGTCTGTACCTCAGGCATCTGCTCCCGGAAGTACTTCAGGATGTAGTCATATCGCTCTTTGCGGGTCATGCCAGTTGCTGCAGGCGGGCTATGTACTTGCCTATGATGTCGAACTCAAGGTTGACCACCGTTCCGACCTTGATGTCGCAGAAGTTGGTATGCTCAAAGGTATAGGGAATGATGGCCACCTGGAAGGTGTTCTCCGTCGGGTTGCATACCGTCAGACTGACGCCGTTCACCGTCACAGAGCCCTTGTCGACCGTGAAGTAGCCATTGCGCGCCATCTCCTTGTCCTGCCGGTACTCGAAGGTAAAGTAAGTGCTGCCGTTGGCGTCCTCCATGGCAATGCAACGGGCGGTCTCGTCAACGTGCCCCTGTACGATATGTCCGTCCAGCCGACCGTTCATCAGCATGGAGCGTTCCACGTTCACCTTGTCGCCTACCTTCAGCAACCCCAGGTTCGAACGCTCCAGGGTTTCCTTCATGGCGGTGACGGTATAGGTGCCGTTCTCAATGTGTACCACGGTCAGGCATACCCCGTTGTGGGCTACGCTCTGGTCGATGCCCAGCTCGTCGACAAACGAGCAGCGCAGGGTGAAATCAATATTCTCTCTGTCCTTCTGGATGGCTACGACGGTAGCAAACTCTTCTATGATTCCGGAAAACATAACTCTCTATACGCTAAACATTAAAACTAAAAAAGAGGGGTCGCCCAGTGATGTGATGAAAACTCCTTTGTTAAAAGATTAGAGTGCTCTCCGTCGTTGTAATCCACCGGCCTTGCGGCTATGATTGTGGCCCGCCATTGGCAAGAGAAGCAGTCTCAGTTTTCGATGTAATTTGATGAGTATCCCGATCGAACCGGCACGACCCCTGTTTTTCTGTTGCAAAGGTACGAATAAGTGAGCAAAGAACAAAATAAATTAAGATTTATTTTTTCTTTCGAACGAAAGTAGTTTCGATGAAGTCAAAGGTACGAAAAAAAATTGAGAGTTGATGCGTCAACTCTCAATAATTTCAAAATCATCTGTTTTTTCTTCAAGCTCGGCGTCCTCATGGCTGTCTGGGACGTCGGCACCCTGTGGTGTCTCCGCGTGCTCCGTGGCCTCGGCAGACGCTGTCGGAGCCAGTTGCTTGCGCAGTCGCTCCTGATACCACCATAGTCCGTACAGCAGGGCGGCGGCAAAAATAAGCATGTAGATCCATACCGCCGTGGATGAGAAGATGAAATAGGGAGGTATCACCACCTCGATGGTGCGCAGGTCGTAAGCCTCGGGCGACTCCAGCAGGAAGGCCTTCACCTGGAACTTATAGGTACCTGCAGGCACGTCGGTGTAGTTAGCCTTGCGCAACTTGTCGGCATTCTGCCATTCCTTGTCGTAGCCGTCCAGCTTGTATTGGTACACTACGCGGTGTTGCAGCTGGTAGTTTAGGGCGGCAAAGCGGAAGGAGAACAGCGTGTTGTGCGAGGGAATGATGACGCGCTTGGCCTCCGGCACATAGTAGTCGTAGCTGTCGTTCAGTCTCGGGCTTTGCAGCTCATCGTTCAGGTAGAAGTCCGTGATGCGCAGCTTCAGCAGCGAGCCTGTCGAGTTCTTCAGCTTCTTGCGGTCAACGGTATAGTAGCCGTTCAGCGTTCCGAAGAGTATCTTGCCCTTGCCGGCCATGATGGCAGAGCCCTCCGAGCACATGGTGTCGTCGACACCGTCCAGCTGTGAGAAGGTGGTGAAGATCTTTTTGTTCACATCGAACGAGCACAGGATATGGTCGGTGGCAAACCACACGTTGCCTTTCTCGTCGAAGGTAATGCTGCGTATTTCCTCCGAGGGCAGTCCGTCCTCGATGCCATAGTTCTGGAACTCCCAGGCACCGTCTTCGTCCCTCTGTGTCGTATGGCTCAGTCCGCCGCTGTTGGTGCCTATCCACATGCGGCCTGCTTTGTCGCACGCCAGACAGACGATGTCCGAGCTCATGAGTCCCTTCTCGATGTCTTCCGGCTCCTTCATGGACTCAATGGTGATGTTATTGTTGTGCAGCGACATGATGAGGATGCCGTCCGTGGTTCCTGCCCACACCTTTCCGTCCTTAGCCACCTCGATGGTTCTCACCTTCTGGTGCGAGCTGACGGGGTAGCGCTTGAGGGCGTTCTTCGCGTGCAGAGCGACATAGTTGCCGTTCTTGTCCTTGCGCAGGATGTTGACACCGCCACCGTAGGTGGCCACCCAGATGTTTCCGTCGTGGTCCTCCACCGCCTGGTAGGCAGCGTTGTGGCTCAGTGACCAGATGTTGTCGTCGTCGTGGCGGAAATTGAGTACGGTATATCCTCCGTTCCCGTTGTGCGAAATCTTGTAGACGCCATTGTCCTTGTCGCAGACCCAGTAGTTGCCCTTCGAGTCCATAGACATGCCGTAGGGACGGCTGATGGGGTTGCCTTTCGAGTCATGGGTGATGGTGGTGACGTGGTTGCCGTTGTCGTCATAGACGAAGATGCAGCCGCGCTTGTTGCACAGGAATGCCAGATGGCGGTTCTTGTCATAGCACATGGCGCGCACCTCGTTGTCCAGGGGAAGGTCGGAGCCCGGCATGGGCAGCGTGCGCGTGATGGTGTTCTTCAGCACTTCCAGCTTCTCCAGTCCGCGGCGGACGGTTGACTCCCAGACGACACCGTCGTTCATCTCCAGGCGGGCATTCACCGTGTTCGACAGGTTCCAGGGGTTGCTGGGGTCGTTGTGGAAGTACTCCACTTCGTCCGTCTCACGGTTGTAGTAGCCGTAGCCGCCGTGGTTCATGCGTATCCACACGACTCCTAACGACTCGCCGAACTCTGCGCCACGGCTGGTGAACTCCGGCACCATGACGCGCTGTCTGAACGCCTTCACCTCTCCTGTGTCGATGGTCAGCCGGTAGGCTCCGTCGTTCATGTCCGAGAACCACAGCAGTCCATGGCTGTCAACAAAGAGTCCCGTTATCTCCTGTCCGTGGTCCTTCACCAGCTTGGGCTCCTGACCGTAGGAGAACTGCAGTATCTTGCCCGACTTGGTACCTACGAAGATGTTGTATCCGTTGGTGGCCAGTTTCGTGATGTGCTCGTCCAGGAAGTATCCCTTGCGCTCCAGCGACAGGTTGGACATATCTATGCGGTGCACACCTTTTTCCGTTCCTACCCACAGGTCGCCGTGATAGCCTTCCACGATGCAGTTGACCGTCAGGACACCTGTCATGATCTGGTCCTGCTTCAGTCCGTTGCGGTCCAGTCGCAGTTTGTAGATGCCTTCCGTGCCGAACGACAGCAGCACGTCGTTGCTGCTGGTGACGTAGGGTGTGAAGAAGTAGTCCAGCTTGTAGCTGTCGTGTCCGCTGATGCCTGCCATCGGGTCTTCTATGCGGTCTGTCTGGCGGTTAATGACGAACACGCGTCCGTCGTACATCTTCAGCCAGACGTTCTGGGCCTGGTCCAACACCATGTCGTCCACACGGTTGTGCATGCCGCGTATGCCGCTGGAGATGCCTGTCTTGTAGTTGTAGAAATGGTATCCGTCGAAGCGCGACACGCCGTTCCACGTAGCCATCCACAGGAAACCGTAATCGTCGTTGTGCATGGCGGCAATGGCATTGCTGGGCAGTCCGTCGTCGGTCGAGTAGTGGGAGAGAGAGGCCTGCAAGTGCTGGGCTCTCGTCCCTTGTGGGGCCGAAAGCGCCAGCGCTGCAAGCAGCATTTGTAGTTTTGTTTTTAAGTTGTTAGTAGTCATGTAGTTCTATTAATAAGCGAAGAGCGGATAGTCCTTCATCTTATCGTTGACGCGCTGGCGTACCGAGGCAATCACCTGCTCGTTCTCGGGGTCGTTCAGCACTTCTTCGATCAGTTCTGCAATGAGTACCATCAGGTCTTCCTTGGCACCGCGCGTAGTGATAGCAGGCGTTCCCAGGCGGATACCGCTGGTCTGGAATGCCGAACGGCTGTCAAACGGCACCATGTTCTTGTTCACCGTGATGTCGGCAGCCACCAGAGCGTTCTCGGCCACCTTGCCGGTCAGGTCAGGATACTTCGAGCGCAGGTCTACCAGCATCGAGTGGTTGTCGGTACCACCGCTGACAATCTGGAAGCCGCGTTTGATGAGCTCGTCGGCCAGCACCTTGGCGTTCTTCTGCACTTGGCTTGCCCACT
>ERZ842401.4448-NODE-4448-length-16322-cov-8.753058_pt1 | contig 16322 bp, 14 predicted proteins | sample MGYA00521270_ERZ842401 | MGnify/ENA primary metagenome ERZ842401 (study PRJEB31892, sample SAMEA3878208) | bioreactor metagenome | biome: Moose rumen | place: Sweden | collected 2011-10 | study: EMG produced TPA metagenomics assembly of the PRJEB12797 data set...
GGTCGGGAAGAGCAACACGTCGCGGATTGACGGCGCGTCCGTAAGCAACATTACCGGTCGGTCGACGCCGATACCCAAGCCTCCCGTCGGGGGCAACGTGACGTTGCATCCAATGTTCGCGCCAAAACAAAAACGCCGCCCGCTAAGGCGACGCCTGTAAAATTTATTCTGCGATAATCTTCATGGTCGGGAAGAGCAACACGTCGCGGATTGACGGCGCGTCCGTAAGCAACATTACCAGTCGGTCGACGCCGATACCCAAGCCGCCCGTCGGTGGCATTCCGAATTCCAACGCTCGGATAAAGTCTTCGTCCATGACGTGCGCCTCTTCGTCGCCCGCCTCGCGCTGTTTGAGTTGCTCCTCGAAACGCGCCCGCTGGTCTATCGGGTCGTTCAGCTCCGTGAAACCGTTCGCCAATTCCCGCCCGTAAACGAAGAACTCAAACCTGTCGGTGATTCGCGGGTCGTCGAAGTTTTTCTTGGCAAGCGGCGATATTTCCGTCGGGTGGTGCGTGATAAAAATCGGCTGAATCAAATCGTCCTCGACCTTAGCCTCAAACGCCGCGTTGAGTATGCCGCCTATGCCGAAACGCTTTTCGTAAGCCACGCCGATTGAATCAGCCATAGCCCGCGCCTCGTCGACACTCGCGCACGACAGGAAATCTTTGCCCGTTTTATTTTTAACGGCGTCATTCATGCTGAGGCAGGGAGCCTCCGCCAAATCAATCTCCACGCCCTGATAAGTGACCTTGGTCGTGCCGTTGACGGCTTGAGCCGCCGCGCAGACTATGCCCCGCGTAATTTCGATAAGGTCGCGATAGTCGCCGTAAGCCTGATAAATCTCAACGCTGGTGAATTCGGGATTGTGGCGAACGTCCATGCCCTCGTTGCGGAAGACGCGCCCCATTTCGTAGACGCGCTCGAAGCCGCCCACTATCAGCCGCTTAAGATTGAGCTCGGTGGCAATGCGCAGGTACAAATCGGCGTCCAGGGCGTTGTGGTGCGTGACGAAGGGTCTTGCCGCCGCGCCGCCAGCGATAGTCGACAGCACGGGCGTCGCCACCTCCAAAAAGTCGCGCTCGTCCAGATACTTGCGAATCGCCTTGATGACCTTGTTGCGCTTTAAGAACGTCTCGCGCACTTCGGGATTCATAATCAAATCCAGATAGCGTTGACGGTAACGAATCTCCACGTCCTTAAGCCCGTGAAATTTCTCAGGCAGGGGACGGAGCGACTTCGCCAACATTTTAAAATCCTCCACGCGAACGGTAAGCTCGCCGCGCTTGGTCTTGAAAACTTGCCCGCGCAACCCGATTATGTCGCCGATGTCGAGGAGCTTAAACTCGCTGTATTTGTCGTCGCCGAGCACGTCCAGCTTAAAGTAAATTTGGATTGAGCCGGTCTTATCGGCAAGCGTGGCGAAACTTGCCTTGCCGTGCCCGCGAATCGCCATAAGCCGCCCCGCAATGGAAACCTCGCCCGCGTCGACTTCGCCCTCAATGCCTCCGAATTCTGCGCGGACGTCGGCGGCGTGATGAGTGACCTCGTAACGCGCCCCGAACGGCTCCACGCCCTTATCCACGAAGCCTTGAAGTTTTTCGCGCCGAATCTTTATCAACTCGTTTTCGTCGGTCGGTTGCTGAATGTTCTTTGCCATAAAAAAATACCTCCTTGAATTGGGAGGCATTGTATCAAAAAAATTTTGCTTGCTCAACCTGCGCGGGCGGCTTAAATGTTGAATCGCATTTCGTTAAAAGCTCGGCAAAAATTTCCTTTGGCAACGAAAAAACCCTCCGACACTCGCCGAAGGGATTTTATTTGCTGAAACCTTTTAATGATTTTTAAGGATTTCCAATGCCTTAATAAATGAGGGTGGGAGACCTAACTTTTGCACAGCATGCGCATATGCTTCTTCGCGTGAAACCCTATTGCCATTGATATAATACTCATTTTCATAGATAAGACCGCCATGATACACAAAGTCGACACCGGCTTTATACCAAGCGTAAGAAATCTCTTCCTCTCTTTTTGTATCTCCCGACAGCAGCAGGCACCCTTCGCCATATGCTTTGCACAATCCATAAAGACTGAGAAATTGGCTATCTTGAGCTGTTTCGTGCCATTTTCCGCCCGCAACTTGGTCGAGTTCCTCGTCGCTCAACTTTTCGTCCGCGATTTTCTTTTCGTCCGTCATATTATCAATCTCCTTTCTGTAGTTTATACGTCTTGAATCCGATTTCGTTACAAGTTTAGCAGAAAAATTTTCCTTTGGAAACGAATTCGGACAGAGTTTAGAAAATATTTTCGAGGACGATGGTTTGGTCGCGATTTGGACCGACGCTGACGATACCCAACGCAATGCCCGTGACCTGAGCCATACGCTCCAGATATTTCCGCGCATTGGCGGGCAAATCCTCGTAGCGGCGCACGTTGCTTATATCGGTCTGCCAACCTTCAAACGTCTCGTAGACCGGCTCGACCTTAGCCAACACCTTCAAGCTCGCGGGTATCTCGTCGATAATCTTGCCGTCGATTTTGTAAGCGGTGCACATTTTAATTTCGTCGAAGGTGTCAAGGATGTCAAGGCGCGTGACCGCCATGTAGTCGGTGCCGCTGAGTTGCCCGGCGTATTTGACTACGCAAGCGTCAAGCCAACCCGTCCTGCGCGGACGCCCCGTGACGGTGCCGAATTCGTGACCCGCCTCGCGGAGCTTGTCGCCAATGGCGTTGAGTTGTTCGGTCGGGAAAGGACCTTCGCCGACACGCGTGCAGTAAGCCTTGACGACGCCGACGACCTTATCAATCCGTTTGGGCGCGACGCCCGCTCCCACGCCCACGCCGCCGCTAATCGGGTGGCTGCTCGTGACGTAGGGATAAGTGCCGTAGTCAATATCAAGCATGGTAGCCTGCGCACCCTCGAAGAGGATTTTCTTGCCCGCGCCGATTTGACCGTTAAGCAAGGCAATCGTATCGCAGACGTAGGGACGTAATCTGTCGGCGTAGCCTTCATACTCGCGGATAATCGCCTCGGCGTCAAGCGGCGCGTGATTGTAAACCTTTTCCAGAATCAGATTTTTAATCTTGAGCACGTCGCGAACCTTGGCGGCGAAGTCTTCGGCGTCGATAAGGTCGCAAACGCGAATGCCGATTCTGTCCGCTTTGTCGATGTAGCAAGGACCGATACCGCGTTTGGTGGTGCCGATTTTGTTGGAGCCGCGCAATTCCTCGCCCAGTTCGTCGAAGAGCTTATGCCACGGCATGACCACATGAGCGCGATTGGAAAGGCGAATGTTCGACGTGTCGACGCCGCGCTTTTCCATGTTGTCAAGCTCCTCAATCAGGCATTGCGGGTCGACGACAACGCCGTTGCCGATAACGCAAGTCGTGCCCTTGTACAGAATGCCCGACGGCAAAAGGCGAAGCTTATATTCCTCGCCGCCGACCGTGACGGTATGCCCCGCGTTGGAGCCGCCTTGAAATCTGACAACCGTGTCCGCCTGCGCCGCAAGATAGTCGACGATTTTACCCTTGCCCTCGTCGCCCCACTGTGCGCCGCTTATTACCACCGTTGACATTGCGCGTCCTCCTTACCTGTTTTCGTTGACGTACTTGCGCATGAACTGAATCGTGTTGTCGCTGATAATGTTGTCTTTCCTGTCGTAGTTGATGATGCGGAAAAGCATGCTGACGCGCTCGATAATGGGCTTGTTGCGCGTGCGGAAGGTTTCGCCGTTGATGGTGAGGTCTACGCTGTCAATGGAGCGCATACGGTAGGAGACGCCCAGCAAGTCTTGCCCGTCGAGCGATTTGATGATGTAGCGATATTCCATGTCGCCGACGGCGGTCGTCCATGTCAATTCGCGGTTAAGGGCTTGGTGCGTCAACACGCCGATATACTCGCGAATAATTTCGTGTGTCCTGGTATTCATGATAAAGCCTCCTTAAGTTTTTGGTCTTTAAGTTCAATCGCCGCCGCCATTTGTTCGCGATAGGCGATGAGTTTTTTGGCAAGGGTCTCGTCTTGAAGCGCGAGGATTTGCACGACGAGGAGCGCGGCATTTTTAGCCCCGTTGACGGCAACAGTCGCGACGGGGACGCCGCCGGGCATTTGCACGGTACTTAGGAGCGAATCAAGCCCTTTGAACGGCTCGGAACTGATAGGCACGCCGATAACGGGTTTGGTCGTCAAGCTTGCCACTACGCCCGCCAAATGCGCCGCCATGCCCGCCGCCGCTATGAAAACCTGCGCGGAAGAATTCTTAACGAAGTCGTGAACCTTCTGCGGCGTCCTGTGCGCCGAGGAAACCGTCAAGTCAACTTCGACGCCGAAACTTTTAAGCGTGTCGACCGCCGCCTTCATGACGCCCCAATCACTATCCGAACCCATGATTATTGCTGCTGTCATAGATATTCCTCCTCAATCGCCGCCTTAGCCTCGTTCAAACTGCTGAAGACCGCGCAGATTTTTAAAACGTCCTCGGTCGGCTGAACGGTATCGGGTATCATAATCGCCGTGCCGCCCGAAGCCGCCGCCGCCCTTATCCCGTTGAGGCTGTCCTCAAAAATGTAGCAGTCGCTCGGCGCAAGGTTGAGCCTCTCGGCGGCAAGCAGGAAAATATCGGGCGCAGGCTTGCCCTTGGCAACCATATCGCCGCCAACCAAAGCCTCGAAGTATCCGCGCAGATTCGACTTGGTTAAATTCTGTTCGATGACTTCGACGGGCGCGGAACTTGCAACCGCCATGCGCACGCCCGCCGCCTTGAAGTAAGCCAAAATCTCCGCGACGCCCGTCATTAGGTCAAGCCCCTTTTCCGGAACTTCGCGGGCAATCTCCAGCACGCGGGCGATATAAGCCTCGGCGTCAATGTTCGGATAAAAACGCTTGATAACTTGCCGCGTGTAGCCGTCCAGATTGGTGCCGCTGACTGCCGTGGCGACGTCGGGGTTGCGCTCTTCGCCGAATTCCTCCGCCACGTCCATCCACGCCTGACGATAAAATTTCTCCGTGTTGAAAAGCGTCCCGTCCATGTCGAAAATCGCGCCGTGTTTCATAAGGCAAACCCCCTTTGCGGGAATAATATCAGATTAGATTTTCTGCTGTCAATCAAGAAAAATTTTTCCGCCGCGCCCGCCCGCGATATTTGCAATTCTGAAAATTTATGCTATCATTGGCAAGGAAAATTTTCGGCGCAACGGACGCCGATTGACTTAGGGTATTTCGGCAGGAGGGGATTCGGTTATGCTAAAAAGTATCGCAGTAATGACCAGCGGCGGCGACAGCCCCGGTATGAACGCGGCAGTCCGCGCAGTGACGCGCACGGCTCTTCATCAAGGCGTTAGGGTTTGGGGAATTCGCGGCGGCTATCACGGTATGCTCGATGAGGAAATGTTTGAGATGCAATCCAAGGACGTCGCGGACATCATTCAGCGCGGCGGCACCTTTTTGGGCACGGCTCGTTGCAGACGTTTCGCCACGCCCGAAGGTCGTATGCTCGGCTATAAAAATTTGGTCGACAGAGGCATTCAAGGCTTGGTGGTCGTCGGCGGCGACGGCTCACTGCGCGGCGCGTCAATCTTGAGTCAGGAAACGGGTATCCCGATTGTCGGCTTGCCCGGCACCATCGACAACGACGTTTGGGGCTCCGAATATACAATCGGTTGCGACACCGCCGCCAACACGATTATCGACGCGATTAACAAATTGCGCGATACCGCCTCGGCTCACCGCAGGACTATCGTCCTTGAGGTTATGGGGCGCAACAGCGGCTGGCTCGCCATGGTTTCGGGCATATCGGGCGGCGCAGAGTATATCCTCGTCCCCGAAGAGGAATACGACCTCGACGAAATGTGCGAAGAGATGAAGGAAGCCTACGACAAGGGCAAGCGTTATATCCTCGTTGTGGTGGCTGAAGGCGCGGGCAAAGGTCACGAAATCGGCAAGATTATCGCCGAAAAGACCGGTCTCGATACTCGCGTCTCCAAACTCGGTCACATTCAGCGCGGCGGCTCGCCCACGGTTATCGACCGCGTCAACGCAAGTCGTCTCGGCGAACATGCGGCTCTGGCGATCATCAGCGGCTTGAGTGATATTGTCTTCGGATTCAATCGCGGGCACGTCGTCTCGATTAATCTCCACGACGCCGTCAACAACAAGAAGCAACTCAATCCCGAATACATTCGCCTTGCTCGCGTCCTCGCATAAAGTTTTACTCGTAAAATATAAAATCCCTCTCGAACGTCGGGAGGGATTTTTTTCAGCTTAACGCTTAAAGCAAGGGTAAGAAACTTTTGCCCGCCGTGTCAAACGTGGTGCTAAAGATGTCGGCAAGGGTGGCGGCGATGTCTGCGAAGGTCGGGCGCGTGCCGAGGTTAACGCCTGCGCGGAGGCTTGAGCCGTAAACAATCAGCGGGACGTTTTCGCGGGTGTGATCGGTACCTTTGGCGGCGGGGTCGCAACCGTGGTCGGCAGTTATCATGAGCAAATCGTCGGGGCACATTTTGGTAAGGAAGTCGCCAAGCTCCGCGTCAAAGGTCGTCATGGCGCGAGCGTAACCGTCTGCGTCGCGGCGGTGCCCGAACTTCATATCGAAATCAACCAGATTGACGAAACATAAGCCGCGAAAGTCTTCGTCCATAACGCGCAAGGTTTTGTTCATGCCGTCGGAGTTGTCGACGTTGACGCCGAGCGAACGACTAAGCCCTTGCCCCGCGAATATGTCACTAATCTTGCCGACGCCAATCGTCGCGAGATTTTTTTTGTTAAGGGCGTCGAGGATTGTCGGAGTGGGCGGCTTTAGGGAAAAGTCGTGACGGCGGGGCGTGCGTTCGTAGTTCGGATATGCGCCGATAAACGGGCGGGCAATAATCCTGCCGACGCCGTGAACGCCTTGCATAATTTCCCGCGCCAGCTTGCAGTAGCGATAAAGTTCGTCGACGGGGATAAGCTCCTCGTGCGCGGCGATTTGCAGGACGCTGTCCGCCGAAGTGTAGACGATAAGCGCGCCCGTTGCCTCGTGAGCCTGCCCGTAATCGTGAATGACTTGCGTGCCGCTGTAGGGCTTGTTGCAGAGGATTTTCCTGCCGAAAGCTCGTTCAAGTTCGCCGATAACGTCGGGCGGGAAACCGTCGGGATAAGTCGGGAGCGGACGTTCGGAGATAAGCCCCGCAATTTCCCAATGACCAATCGTGGTGTCCTTGCCCGCCGACGCCTCGATAAGTCTGCCGAACGCGCCGAGCGGATTTTTTACGGGCGGATAAAAATCAATTCCGTCGATATTGAACAAGCCGAGCCGCGCAAGATTGGGCGTATCGAACTGCGCGGAGGCGGCAATGCTCTTTAGGGTATTGGGATTGTCGTCGCCGAAGTCCGCCGCGTCGGACGCACCGCCTATCCCGCAACTGTCAAGCACTATCAAAAACACGCGACCAATTTCCATGACCGCAACCTCCCCGAAATTTTTTGCCGCCATTATACACCCGACGGCAGATTTTTTTTTGCGCATATGATACAATAGCCGAAAATTTTTCTGTAAAGGAGTGAGTCGAATGTCTGTGAAAAAGTTCCTTATAATTTGCGGCGCGGGATTGATTTTGAACCTGGCTTTTTCCTTTGCCGCTAAGGCACTCAATCTGCCCGTCTTCCTCGATACCACCGGCACAATTTTTATCGCGGCGTTGGGCGGCTATATGCCGGGCATTGCGGTCGGCTTCTGCACCAATCTTATCAAAGCCTTTGTCGACCCCGTGCAAATGTATTTTTCCACCGTCAGCATAATGGTTGCGATTTTTACAACTTTCCTCGCACGCAAAGGTTTCTTCAGCACGCTGAAAAAGGCGATTATGATTATCCCCGCGATGACGATTTTCGCGGGCATATTGTCGCTGTTCATAGAAAATTTTTTGAATACGGCAAGCTTCCTGCAATCGTTCAAAGACCTGCATTTGAGTTTCTTCAGCAATTTCGGCTCCGAACTCCTGGATAAAGCGTTCGCGGTCATGATAACGTTCGCGCTGTTGCAAAAAGTGCCGCCGCCCATAAAAAAATCGTTCCGCCTGCTCGGACAACAACAGGCTCCGCTGTCCGAGGAAATGCAACAAGCCATACAAGAGAAAAGCTACTTGAAACTTTCCTTGCGCACCAAGTTGATGTTGATATTGATGTTGAGCGCGTTCTTCGTGTCGTTTTCCATAGCGGCTATAAGTTGCCTGCTGTTCAGAGACGCCACGATAAGCGACCGCATAAAAGCCGTTGACGGGATAGCGGCGGTTGCCTTGAACGAGATTAACCCAAGGGGCATTGACGATTATATCAGGCTGGGGCACGACGCCGAAGGCTACGCCGAGACGGAGGCGAAACTTTACGGCGTAAAGAATACCAGCGTCAACATAAAATATCTTTACGTCTACAAATTTACGGAGGCGGGAGCGCAAGTTGTCTTTGACCTTAACTCGGCGGATTTGGAGGGCGATAAGCCGGGGACGCTCTTGCCGTTCGACCCTGCCATTATGTCCTACAAAGACGATTTGCTTGCCGGCAGACCCATTCCGCCGATTATCTCCAATGACAGCTACGGCTACCTCATGACGCTGTACAAACCGCTTTACGACGCGCAAGGCAAATGTTTGTGCTACGCGGCGGTCGATTTTTCAATGGAGACGCTGACCGAATACATGCGGACGTTCGTAGCGCACTTGCTGGTACTGTTCGCGGGGTGCTTCGTGTTTATCTTCGTGATTGGCTTGTGGCTGGTCGAAAATCATATAATCGTGCCGGTCAACACCATGGCTTACTGCGCGAAGACCGCCACCTACGAAGACCCGCAGGAGCGCAACAAAAACGTCGAGTTGGTAAAGAGCTTGAAAATCAAGACGGGCGACGAGATAGAGAATTTGTATTCGGCATTCGTGCGCTCGGCGGAGAATCTGGTTAAATATCTGGAGCATTTGCAGCTGGCTAAGATTCAAGTGGAGAACATGAAGGTCAAAGTCTACGCCATGGACGAATTGGCGAACACCGACTCCTTGACGGGCATACGCAACAAGACCGCCTACGCCACTCAAATTGCCAAGCTTGACCAGATGATTGAGGACGGCAACGCGGAATTTTGTATCGTGATGATAGACGTGAATTTTTTAAAGAAAGTCAATGACACCTACGGGCACGAGCGCGGCAACGAGTACTTGATTAACGCCTGCAGATTGGTTTGCTCTGTGTTCGGCGAGGATCATGTTTACAGGATAGGCGGCGACGAGTTTGTCGTTATTGTTTCGGGCGATAAAGTTTCGCTGTGCAGATATTTCGTCAAGCAGTTCCAAATGGAAATGAAGCGCAAGAATACGAACGCCTTGCTGGAGCCGTGGGAAAAGGTTTCGGCGGCGGTGGGCGTGGCGTTCTACGATCCTGCCGTCGATAAGGATGCCGACGCCGTCTTTAAGCGGGCGGATAAGCAGATGTACGAAAACAAAATCGCCATGAAGGCGCAGCGGACGGACTAATCCCCCCTTTGCCAAAGCGTGGAAGATTTGTCTTACTTTCTTTTGTTAAGCCCAAAAGAAAGTAAGCAAAGAAAAGGGCGTTTGACCGGCAAAGAAACATCCATGTTTCTGTTGCCGGCGGTCGCCGTCCTTGGCGACCGGGTTTCAGCTTATTTTAACAACAAGAAACGGCAGACGGCGTTCATAAGTTTTTCCTCCCAAATGTAGTTGTCGCTGAAAGTCCCTTTGGAACGCGGGTCGGCGTCCACGTCAAGAGCCGTGCCGTTCATCATGTAGACGAAGCCGCTCCGCGTGTTCGGGATAAAAAACAAGCCTGCCAACATGCCGAACGCCTCGCCCGTGTGCCCGATAAGATTGACCGCGCAGGTGTCGCAGACGCGGTTATTTTTTTTGCCGTCAATGTGATAAACGCCCAGCCCGTATAACAGAATCGCGCCGCCGTAAGTGTCGCCGTTGGTGCCGTCGTAAGTCCAATGCGGCTTGCACATTTCCTCGACCGATTCACGGCTTAAGATTCTTCTGCCGCGATACGTGCCGCCGTTCATGAGCATTTCCAAGGCGTGCGCCAGTTCCTCGAAAGAAATCCTCAAGCCGCCCTGCGGAGAGAAAATCGTCGCGTTGGTACCTGCGCGGCAGTCGCTCAAGTTATAGACGCGCCGAAAAGTTTCGTCGTAGGGGTTTTGGAGCGCGAGGGTATCTTTGGGCGGTTGCACGCCGCGATAATCGTCCGCCGCGCCGTACCAAGCCCCGAACTCGTCCCAAACACCGTCGGGATTTTTCTTTTGATAAACCGTGCCCAAAAGCTCAAACTCCGCACGCGGCAAGTTGGCGGGAACGTAATCTGCGCGGGTGTCGAGTTGACGCAGAATATTTTCGCGTTGATAACGGTCAAAGCGTTCGCCGGTGACGCGTTCGATAATCGTGCCGAGCAGACCGTAGTTCAAATTGCAGTAGGCAAAACGGTCGTCGCCGAAATGCGCCCCGTCCTCCCAATACGCGCCGTCGGGCGTGAAAAATTCCTCGACGCTGACGGCGGGCGGCGCGGAATAAATTTTGCCGTCGCGCAAAGTGGAGGTGTGGCTCGCCAAAGCGCGGGGCGTAATGATTTTGCGCGGGCAATGCGGGTTACGCAGTTCAAAGCCGAGGTATTCGCTTATGTCGGCGTCGAGGTCGAGCTTGCCCTGTTCGACGAGTTGCATGACGCTGAAGACCGTAAACATTTTGGAGACCGACGCCGCTCTGAAGCGCGTTTGCCGCGTGACGGGCTGATTCGTATCGATAACGCGCCGACCGAGAAATTTGGAATAAACCTCCGCGCCGTCCCTGTAAACTATGACGCCAAGCCCCGGCACTTTAACGCCGCTGTCGCCAATCATGTCCGCCAATTCGCTTTCCAATGTATTCATTCCGCCGCGCCTCCTAATCTTGACATTGCTTTAAACGGTTTGCTATTATATCAGAAAATTTTCAGGGAGGTATCGGTTTTTGAACGAAGCATTTGGCATTACCGAGATTGACGAGGCGACTTTCGCGAGGATTGACGGCAAGTCCTATAAAAAAAATTGCCCGATACCCTTGAGCGAGTTGCGGTATCTGAGCGTCTTGCATAAGGATTTGAGCGGCGCGACTTTGACGGGCGAACTTATTTGCAATGTGCGAATCGCCGAGCCGCTGACGGAGATTTTCAAGGCACTTTACGCGGAGAATTATCCCATTGAAAAGATTCGCCTAATCGACGAGTACGACGCCGACGACGAACTTTCCATGCGCGATAATAATTCTTCGTGTTTTAATTTCCGCTACGTCTCCTACACCAATCGGATTTCGCTCCACGGCTACGGCATGGCGGTCGACATCAATCCGCTTTACAATCCGTATATCAAGGAGGTCAACGGGCAAAAGGTTATCGCGCCCGACAACTCCGCCGCCTACGAAGACCGTGCAGGGAATTATCCCTACAAAATCACGGCGGACGATTTATGTTGCCGCTTGTTCAAGGCGCACGGCTTTTTATGGGGTGGCGATTGTTGGGACGACGAAAAGGATTATCAACACTTTTTTATTGAGGAAGGGATTGCAAGATGAAGAAAATTTTAATGGCGGCGTTGCTCCTCGTTACCATGATATTTACGGGTTGCGGCGGCTCCGACAATGCGGGTTCCGACGGCAAGTTGAACGTCATGCTCGGTTCCAACGTCGTTTCGCTCGACTCCGCGCAGGCTACCGACAGCGTGTCGTTTGAAGTCATTGCCGATTGTATCGATGGCTTAATGCAACTCGACGCCGAGGGCAAAGCTATTCCCGCGCTCGCCGAAAACTACGCCGTGTCGACGGACGGCAAAACTTATACCTTCCACCTGCGCGACGCCAAATGGGCTAACGGCGACCCCGTAACGGCGAACGATTTTGTCTTTGCGTGGCGGCGTCACTGCCAAAAGGCTGAGGAATATTCCTACGTCATGGGCAATACGGTTGCCTGCGTAAAGAATGCCGACGCCGTTATCAAAGGAGCCGACCCGACGACTTTGGGCGTTGCCGCGCTTGACGATAAAACTTTCGTCGTCGAGTTGGACGCCCCCGTTCCGTTTTTCCTGTCGCTTATGGCGTTCCCGACTTTCTACCCCGTCAACGAGAAATTTTATAACAGCGTCGAGGCGGGTAGCTACGGCACGAGTCCCGAAACTTTCCTGTCGAACGGCGCATTTATGCTGACGAGCTATATCCCCGGCACCGCCAACATTCAGCTTAAGAAAAACGACAGCTATTGGAATGCCGCGCAGGTTGCCGTTGACGCCTTCCAATATCAAGTTGTCTCCTCGTCCGATAACGCGCTGACCTCCTTTAAGAACGGCACGCTTAACGTCGTCAATATCGGCGGCAACCAGGTCGCGCATGTCAAGCAGGACGCCGAGCTTGCCAAAAATCTTAAGACGTTTTCGTCGGGCTACCTTTACTATCTGTCCTTCAATCAGGACCCGAAAAATCATCACGCGGGCGCACTTGCCAACGTCAACTTGCGCCTTGCAATTTCCAACGCCGTTGACCGCGAATCGCTCGTCGACAATTTCGTCATGAACGGCGCGAAGGCTACTTATACCGCCGTCCCCGTCGACTTTGCGCCCAATGCCGAAACCGGCAAATTCTTCGCCGAAGACCAAAAGCGTTTCTCCGACGTCGTGAGCTTTAACGTCGACAAGGCGCGTCAATATCTGGAGGCGGCTAAGGGTGAGCTTGGCACGGACAGCTTCGCGCTCAATCTGATTTACTCCAACGACGGCGGCAGCGCGACTAAGATCGTCCAAGCCGTTAAATCGCAGGTCGAGGAAAATTTGCCCGGCGTGACGATCAATCTTCAGCCCATGCCCAAAGCCGAATACCTTAGCAACGTGACCTCGAACAGCTACGATATTGCGCTCGTCGATTGGACGCCCGATTATAACGACCCGATGACTTTCCTGACGCTTTGGACGACCGAGGGTTGCGAAATTGCCGAGCATTGGAGCAACGCCGCTTATGACCAGATTATCGCCGCGTGCACCACGGGCGAGTTCGCCGACGATTATTCTGCCCGTTGGAATGCCCTTTACGACGCCGAGGAAATTCTCCTCCGCAACGCCGTTATCGCGCCGCTCTACACCGACGCCAATGCGGTTTTGATTTCGCCCAACGTCACGGGGATTGAGTTCCATGCGGCGGGCATTGACCGCGTCTTTAAGAACGTTAAGCTCCAATGACGCGCTACGTAGCCAAACGGATTTTGATGTCGGCGTTGACGTTGCTGGCGATAATCTTCGTGTTGTTCGTGCTGATTCGGATAGTGCCGGGCGACCCGTTCCCCGTCGAGCGCATGAGCGCGGAAATGATTTTGCAAAAGCGCGAGGAGCTGGGACTCAACAAGCCGATTTTGGAGCAATTCGTCAACTATATGTCGATGTTGCTTAGCGGCAGTTTCGGCAACGGCACTTCGCTTTACAACGGCGCACCGATTAAGCCGATAATGACGGCGTGCTTGATTAACTCGTTCAAAATCGGCGTGCTGTCGATACTTTGCGGGACGGCGGTCGGCTTGGCGATAGGAATTGTCGCGGCGTTAAATCGCGGGAAATTCCTCGACGGCTTATGCACGGTCGTATCGATTTTGGGCGTGTGCATACCGTCCTACGTTTTTATGATTTTCCTGCAGTATTTCTTCGCGTATAAAATTCCGTTCTTTCCGTACTTTTTCGACCCGTCGAACTTTTTAACCTCGGCGGTAATGCCGGCAATGTCGCTGAGTTTGTTCGCCGTTTCGACGATAGCCCGCTTTACGCGCAACGAGATGATTGAAGTCCTCAACAGCGATTACGTCAAATTGGCGGAGGCAAAGGGGCTTTACGGCTTCGAGCTGATACGCCGCCACGTGCTTAGAAACGCGCTGATACCGATTGTGACGGTTATCGCGCCGTTGGTCGTCGACCTGCTGACGGGCGCGATGGTTATCGAAAAAATTTACGGAATAAACGGCGTGGGCAAGCTCATGGTCGACGCGATAGCGGGGCAGGGCGTCGATTACAATTACGTCCTCGCGCTGGGGATAGTTTTCTCGGCGTTGTATATCGGCGTCATGCTTGCGTTGGATATTCTGTACGGGATAATCGACCCGCGAATTCGTTTGGCGGCTAAGGAGGGCGGAGCATGACGAACTACACGCCGCAAGGCGACGATTTTGAATTCATTGCCGACCGCGATATTTCCGTCGACGAGAATTTTGCCGCGCAGGGCTATTGGAAGGGCGTAGCGATTCACTTTTTCCGCAACAAGTTCGCCGTCACGGGCTTAATCTTGGTCGGCGTCATAATGACTTTTGCCGTCCTCGCGCCGATTGTAAGCACCTACGGCTACCAGGAGATTGTTTCGATTGTCGACGCCGGCGGCAAGGAAATTACCGCCAAAAGTTTATCGCCGCAAATCGGCGGGGGCGGGGCGGATAATTTGTTCGCCGACAGGACGTTTCTGTTCGGTACCGACGACATGGGACGCGACCTTTGGACTCGCACTTGGCAAGGGGCGCGTGTTTCGCTGATTATCGCGTTCGTGGCAATTTTTATCGACATGCTGATTGGCACGAGCTACGGGCTGATTTCGGGCTATTTCGGCGGCATGGTTGATAACGCAATGCAACGCTTTATCGAAATTGCGGGCAGTATCCCGACGCTGGTTATCATATCGATTTTGGCGATTTTCATGGAAAAGGGCATCGGGCTGGTTATAGCGTCGCTGCTGATTACGGAATGGATTGGCATGAGCAAGATAGCCCGCGCAGAGTGTTTAAAGCTCAAGGAGCGCGAATACGTTTTGGCGAGTCGGACGCTGGGCGCGGGGAGCTTCCACATAATTTTTAAGCAAATCCTGCCCAACACAATCGGACCGATAATTACGCAAGTGATGTTTTCAATTCCCGTGGCGATATTCACGGAGGCGTTTTTAAGTTTCGTGGGCGTCGGGATAGTTTTGCCGCAATGTTCGATAGGCTCGCTGATAGAGGCGGGCTTCAACAACGTGACGATTTTGCCGTATCAAATCCTGCCGCCGATATGCGTCCTGGCGATTTTGATGTTGGGCTTCAACCTGATAGGCGACGGCTTCCGCGAGGCATTGGCTCCCAAGCTTGAGGACATGTAGCCATTTTAAACTTTTCTTTTGTTCGCCCAAAAGAAAAGTTACAAAAGAAAAGGGCGTTCGACCGGCAAAGAAACATCCATGTTTCTGTTGCCGGCGGCGCACGTCCGTGTGCGCCGGGTTTACACTCACTTTAAGAGATTGTTATGGAAAAAATTATTCTTTCGGTTAAAAATTTAGATGTGACGTTTCGGACAAATGCCGGCGACATTCACGCGATACGCGGCGTCGATTTCGATTTGCCGCTCGGCAAGACGGTCGCGCTGGTCGGCGAAAGCGGTTCGGGCAAGTCCGTCACCATGAAGGCTGTTACCGGGCTTCTCGACGCCAATGCCGTCATTAACAGCGGACAAATCCTTTACGACGGCATTGACCTCCTCGCGCTCGGCAAAAAGGACTTGCGCCGCAAGATTAACGGTCGGCAAATCGCCATGGTTTTTCAAGACCCCATGACCAGTTTGGATCCCACTATGACAATCGGCGACCAGATAACCGAGGGCATGTTCCTGCACAAGGAAATTTCAAGCTCCGACGCCCGCAAACGCGCCGTGGAACTGTTAAATCTGGTCGGGATAGTCGACGCCGAAAAGCGCATGAAAAATTATCCGCACCAACTTTCGGGCGGCATGAGGCAACGCGTAGTTATCGCCGTGGCGTTATCCTGCGAGCCTAAAATTTTAATCTGCGACGAACCGACTACCGCCCTCGACGTGACCGTTCAAGCGCGGATTCTGGACTTGATTAAGGATATTCAAGCCGAGATGAATTTGTCGGTGATTTATATCACGCACGATTTGGGCGTCGTGGCGAAGGTTGCCGATTACGTAAATGTCATGTACGCGGGCAAGATTATCGAGGTCGGCACGGTCGAGGAGATTTTCTACGACCCGCGTCACCCCTACACGTGGGGCTTGCTGTCCGCCATGCCCGATTTGGAGACAGACGACGACCGCTTATATTCAATCCCCGGCTCTCCGCCCAATCTTTTGCACGAGCCGGCGGGTGACGCCTTCGCGGCGCGGAATAAGTTCGCCATGAAAATAGACGAGCGCGTCGAGCCGCCCATGTTCAAGATAACGGAGACGCACGGCGCGGCGACGTGGCTTTTGCACCCCGACGCCCCCAAAATCGAAATGCCACGGGAGTTGGCGGCGAGGCTGGCGCGTTCC
>ERZ842401.4450-NODE-4450-length-16315-cov-22.484133_pt1 | contig 16315 bp, 12 predicted proteins | sample MGYA00521270_ERZ842401 | MGnify/ENA primary metagenome ERZ842401 (study PRJEB31892, sample SAMEA3878208) | bioreactor metagenome | biome: Moose rumen | place: Sweden | collected 2011-10 | study: EMG produced TPA metagenomics assembly of the PRJEB12797 data set...
CATCTGCCGATGTCCTGATTGAAAGAAACCGCATTCCGGAACATTTTGGTCATGCTGGTGACCTTTGATGTGTTCCACCGGCCGATGTTCTGGTTGAATGAACTGGCGTCCTGGAACATACCGTACATACAGGTGACCCTGGAAGTGTCCCAGGAGCCGATGTCCTGGTTGAAGGAACTGGCGTATTGGAACATGCAGCTCATGTTGGTGACCCTGGAAGTGTCCCAGGAGCCGATGTCCTGATTGAAGGACGTGGCGTAATGGAACATGCCACTCATGTTGGTGACCCTGGAAGTATCCCAGGAGCCGATGTCTTGGTTGAAGGATGCTGCGAAGCAGAACATGCATCTCATGTCAGTGACTCTGGAAGTGTCCCAGCGGCTGATGTCCTGGTTGAAGTTACTGGCCTCCTGGAACATATCACTCATGTTGGTGACCCTGGAAGTGTCCCAGGAGCCGATGTCCTGATTGAAGGAACTGGCGTCATGGAACATGCCACTCATGTTGGTGACCCTGGAAGTGTCCCAGGAGCCAATGTCCTGGTTGAAGGCTGAGGCGCCACTAAACATGCAACTCATGTCGGTGGCACTGGAAGTATCCCAGGAGCCGATGTCCTGGTTGAAGGAACTGGCGTAATGGAACAAGCATCTCATGTCAGTGACTCTGGAAGTGTCCCAGCGGCTGATGTCCTGGCTGAAAGATTCTGCTCCATAGAACATATGATTCATGTCAGTGACTTTGGATGTGTCCCAGTGGCAGATGTCATGGTTGAAGGCGTCAGCAGCGGCGAACATGCCTTTCATGTCAGTGACATTGGATGTGTCCCAGCGACCGATGTCCTGGTTGAAGTGTCTGGCTTCCCGGAACATTTCCCGCATGCAGGTGACATGGGAGGTGTCCCAGGTCTCAATGCCACTGAAGTCCTCCCTGGCAGACCGAAAAAAGAGTTCGCTCATGTCGGTGATGAGACGGGTGTCTATATCCCCCAGGCATACTGAGGGGTCATTGACCAGTTTCAGGAGTTCATCCCGGTTCTGGGGCTTGTGTCTTCTGCCTGTGCACATAACTTTTCCTTCTCCATAGCGGCTGTCTGGCTGTCTCTCCGCTGGCTTCGGTTGATCATCTTCTGTCGGCCGCTTTCTGCTGAAAAGCCGGTGCCGGTCAGGAGACTGATCTGCCGACCAGACCAGACCGATCTTTTCTTTGTGTGCCATCTGCCGGGATGCGGGAGTCCCGCTGACGATCAGGTCAGATTGGCCTTTCCCGGGGTATAACCCACTGACGTTCTGTTGGTGCCCCGGCCGGTCTCCCGGGATCCTGACCGCCATTCTGATGTCAGTGGATCAGATTGGTACCGGTAAGGAAGTTCAGGTAGTTCACATTCCTTCTCCGGCCTTTGCAATGGCGGGGACGCTGCAGCTGCCGGCCGTGGCTGAAGGACACTGCTCCCAGAAACATCTGCATCATGTTGGTCACCCTGCTGGTGTCCCAGGAGCTGATGTCATGGTTGAAGGCCAGGGCGTCTTTGAACATGATGCTCATATCAGTGACCTTGGATGTGTCCCAGAAACTGATGTCCTGGTTGAAGGAACAGGCGTTATGGAACATGCTTCTCATGTTGGTGGCGCCGGATGTGTCCCACCAGCTGATGTCCTGGTTGAAAGACAGGGCGTTCTGGAACATCTGGACCATGCACGAGACTTTGGCGGTGTCCCACCTGCCGATGTCCTGGTTGAAAACGATGGCCCCGTTGAACATTCTTGTCATATCGGTGACGCTGGAAGTGTTCCAGGAGCCAATGTCCTGGTTGAATGATACAGCGCCATCGAACATGCCTTTCATGCTGGTGACCCTGGATGTTTCCCACCTGCCGTTATCCTGGTTGAAGGATGAAGCGCCATGGAACATGAGGCTCATGTCCTTCACACTGCTGGTGTCCCACCGGCTGATGTCCTGGTTGAAGGCAGTGGCGCCGCAGAACATGCCGCTCATGTCAGTGACCCTTGAAGTGTTCCAGCCGCCGATATTCTGGTTGAAGGAACTGGCTCCCTGGAACATTTCCCGCATTAGGGTTACCTTGGAAGTGTCCCATCTGCCGATGTCCTGGCTGAAAGAGCTGGCTTTCTGGAACATCTGATCCATCCGGGTGACGGAGGATGTGTTCCAGGAGCCGATGTCCTGGTTGAAGGATGCTGCTTTCAGGAACATGCACCCCATATTGGTGACGGAGGATGTGTCCCAGGAGCCGATGTCCTGGTTGAAGGATAATGCCTCTTCGAACATGCGGCCCATGTTGGTGACTCTGGAGGTATCCCATCCGCCGATGTCCTGGTTGAATGACACGGCGTTATAGAACATGCCCCACATGCTGATCACACTGGAAGTGTCCCAGGCGCTGATGTTCTGGTTGAATTTCCAGGCACACCAGAACATGCTCCTCATGGAGGTCACCTTTTGGGTGTCCCATTTGCTGATATCCTGGTTGAAAGATGCGGCTTCGCTGAACATGTTTTTCATGCTGGTGACGCTGGATGTGTCCCAGGAGCTGATGTCCTGGTTGAATGCTTCTGCACTGCTGAACATGCCGATCAGGTTGGTGACGGAGGATGTGTCCCACCCGCCGATGTCCTGGTTGAAGGCAGTGGCGCCGTAGAACATGCCGCTCATGTTGGTGACCTTTGAGGTGTCCCAGGAGCCGATGTCCTGGTTGAAGTCCATTGCAAGGCAGAACATTTGCCGCATGGAGACGACCCGGGTGGTGTCCCAGGAGCCGATGTCCTGGTTGAAGTGTCTGGCGCCATGGAACATTTCACTCATGCTGGTGACCCTGGAGGTGTCCCAGGCACTGATGTCCTGGTTGAAGGCTGAGGCGTCATGGAACATTTCCCGCATGGAGACGACCCGGGATGTGTTCCATCTGCCGATATCCTGGTTGAAGGCTGAGGCGCCATGGAACATTTCCCGCATGTTGGTGACCCGGGAGGTGTCCCATCCGCTGATGTCCTGGTTGAAGCAATATGCCTCATTGAACATACCGCCCATGTCGGTGACCCGGGATGTGTTCCAGCGGCTGATGTCCTGGTTGAAGTGCCTGGCTTCACGGAACATTTCCCGCATGCTGGTGACCCGGGAGGTGTCCCAGGTCTCAATGCCGCTGAAGTCCTCCCGGGCTGAGTGCCGGAAGAGACCGCTCATGTCGGTGATGAGACTGGTGTCGATGTCTCCCAGGCAGATCTGGGGAACGGCCAGAAGTTCCATGAGTTCTGACTTGTCTCTGGGTGTGTGCTTCCCGGTGGCTTCCATGGCTTTTTCTCCCTTGACTCTGAGGCGGTGTTGTCTTGGTGTGCGGGGCTCTGTGTCATTACGCATCAGATCCCCTCTCTTTCTCCGGAACCTGCCGGATCCGGCAGTGCTCCTGAAATATCCTGTTCTGGTCCAGATCCGGCGCTGATCCAGGCTTCTGCCGGCGTTTTCTCCTGATCCTGCCGGAATTCATTTCTCCTGCGGTCTGAGCGGGAGCCGGATCCTGATCCTGGCCATTTTCATGCTCATTCTTATTTTCATGTTCATGCTCATTTTCATTTTCATGCTCAAACTTTGACCTTGCCTTCCGCCGGAATTCCCTGTCTGCCTGTGCTGAGCCTCCTGCGCCCGTCATCCCTGTTCTGGCATGATCTCCTCCCTGTCGCCGCATCGTCCAGAACGGCTCCGGTTCTGGTGGGGATCGCAGGGATCTGATCTCCCGCCTCTGTCCGGCAAACCCGGGCCGGACTTTCCGGACAAAGGGAAGTACAGCCGCACTTATGAACCGCCGGCATGGCAGGGGCTCATCTGATGCCCGGGGATGGGATCTCATCTGAAGTTCCAGGGCAGGGCACTGTCCGGATGGAAACGCCGTCACGGAACAACTCCTCTCTGGTGTGATCCAGAGGTTATCCTTGGCTGATCCGCCTGCTGAGGATCGTCCAGCATCCGAGCAGGGCGCTGTGCCTGGACCTGCGGGTGTCTGGTTTTCCCGTGGTTGGTTGCGAGGAATTCTGAGGATTTCAGCCGTCTGTCATGGCACCGTGCCGGAACTTTCTTTTTTTCCGTTCTAAGCTCTTCCTGCCGGCGCCGGCCGCCGGATATTTGTTCTCCTTACCGATTGATCCCGTGCCGTTGTTCCCTGTCATGGGATCAGATTGGCCCCGGTGAGGAGATCCCGGTAGTTCACATTCCTTCTCCGGCCTTTGCGCCGGCGGGGACGCTTCATTTTTTCCCCGTGGCTGAAGGACACGGCTCCCAAAAACATCTGCTTCATGCTGGTCACCCTGTGAGTGTCCCAGGAGCTGATGTCATGGTTGAAGGCCAGGGCGTCTTTAAACATGGCGCTCATGTCGGTCACCCCGCCGGTGTTCCATCCGCTGATGTCCTGGTTAAAGGAGCAGGCGTTATGGAACATGCCGCTCATGTCGGTGACGCTGGAGGTGTCCCAGGCACTGATGTCCTGGTTGAAGGAGCAGGCGTTATGGAACATGCCGCTCATGTCGGTGACGCTGGAGGTGTCCCAGGCACTGATGTCCTGGTTGAAGGAGCAGGCGTTATGGAACATGCCGCTCATGTTGGTGACCTTGGAAGTGTCCCAGGCTCCAATGTCCTGGTTGAAGGCGGTGGCTCCGTTGAACATGCCGCTCATGTCGGTGACGCTGGAAGTGTTCCAGAAGTCAATGTCCTGGTTGAATGATACGGCTCCGTCGAACATCCAATCCATTTCGGTGACACTGGAAGTGTCCCAGGCACTGATGTCCTGGTTGAAAGACAGGGCGCTCTGGAACATTCCCTTCATGTCGGTGACCTTGGTAGTGTCCCAGTGACCGATGTCCTGATTGAATGATACGGCTCCATCGAACATCCAGTCCATTTCGGTGACGGAGGAGGTGTCCCAGGAGCCGATGTCCTGGTTGAAGGACAGGGCGTTCTGGAACATTCCCTTCATGTTGGTGACCTTGGAAGTGTCCCAGGAGCCAATATTCTGGTTGAATGATACGGCTCCATGGAACATACAGTGCATTTCGGTGACACTGGAAGTGTCCCAGGAGCCGATGTCCTGGTTGAAGGAACTGGCGTTAAAGAACATGCCGTTCATGTCAGTGACTTTGGATGTGTCCCAGGAGCCAATGTCCCCGTTGAAGGAGCTGGCGCCAGCGAACATTTGACTTATGTTGGTGACACTGGAAGTGTCCCAGGAGCCGATGTCCTGGTTGAAGGAACTGGCGCCACTGAGTATGCCGCTCATGTCGGTGACCTGGGATGTGTCCCAGGAGCCAATGTCCCCGTTGAAGGAGCTGGCGCCAGCGAACATCCAGCCCATTTCGGTGACCAGGGATGTGTCCCAGCGGCCGATGTTCTGGTTGAAGGAACTGGCGCCACTGAGTATGCCGCTCATGTCGGTGACCTGGGAAGTGTCCCAACCGCTGATGTCCTGGTTGAAACTTCTGGCACCACAGAACATGTTCCTCATAGAGGTCACCTTTTGGGTGTTCCACTTGCTGATATTCTGGTTGAAGGCTCCGGCCCAGGCGAACATGCTGTCCATGGCGGTGACATTGGATGTGTTCCAGGAATTGATGTCATGGTTGAATGTCTGTGCGCTGCTGAACATCGCACTCATGTCAGTTGCCGCAGAGGTGTTCCATCTGCCGATATCCTGGTCAAAAACTGTGGCCCTGTTGAACATGCAACGCATGCAGGTTACGCTGGATGTGTTCCAGGATCCGATGTCCTGATTGAAGGAACTGGCATCATCGAACATGCTGCTCATATTGGTGACTCTGGAAGTGTCCCAGGATCCGATGTCCTGATTGAAGGAACTGGCGTGATGGAACATGCCACTCATGTTGGTGACCCTGGAAGTATCCCAGGAGCCAATGCCCTGGTTGAAGGAACTGGCGCCTTCGAACATGTGGCCCATGTTGGTTACGCTGGATGTGTTCCATCCGCCGATGTCATGGTTGAAAGCCTCGGCTCCGGAGAACATGTAGCTCATGTTTTTCACCTGGGAGGTGTCCCATCTGCCGATGTCCTGGTTAAAGGAAATGGCATTCAGGAACATCAGGCTCATGTTGGTGACGTTTGAGGTGTCCCATCTGCCGATGTCCTGGTTAAAGGAAATGGCAGCCTGGAACATACAGTTCATGCTGGTGACGCTGGAGGTGTCCCAGGCGCCGATGTCCTGGTTGAAGTCAGTGGCGCCGTAGAACATGCCACTCATGTCGGTGACGCTGGAGGTGTCCCATCCACTTATGTCCTGGTTGAAGGAGATGGCTCCCAGGAACATACAGTTCATGCTGGTTACTCCGGATGTGTTCCAGGAGCCAATGTCCTGGTTGAAGGAGGTTGCAGATTCGAACATATGGCTCATGTCCGTGACTTTGGAGGTGTTCCATCTGCCGATGTCCTGGTTGAAGGAATCTGCGCAGCAGAACATGTGGCTCATGCAGGTAACGCTGGAGGTGTTCCACCTGGCGATATCCTGATCGAAGACGGTGGCGCTGTCGAACAGGTGGCTCATGTTAGTGACTCTGGATGTGTCCCAGCCGCCGATATCCTGGTTGAAGTTTGCTGCCCCGGCGAACATGCCGCTTATGTCGGTGACGTTTGCTGTGTCCCAGGAGCCGATATCCTGGTTAAATTTACCGGCGTCCTGGAACATTTCCCGCATGCAGGTGACTTTTGCTGTGTTCCACCAGCCGATATTCTGGTTGAAGGCTGCTGCCTCCTGGAACATGCCCTTCATGGTGGTGACCTTTCCGGTATCCCAGGTGCCGATGTCATGATTGAAGTGCAGGGCTTTCCGGAACATATGGCTCATGTTGGTTACGCGGGAGGTGTCCCACCGGCTGATGTCCTGGTTGAAGTGCCGGGCGCCCTGGAACATTTCCCGCATGTTGGTGACCCGGGAGGTGTCCCAGTACTCAATGCCCTGGAAGTCCTTCCTGGGGGAGTTGGAGAACAGGCTGCTCATGTCGGTGATCAGACGGGTGTCAATGTCTCTCAGGCAGATCTTGGGGCTGGCCAGGAGCTTCAGGAGTTCTGCCTTGTTTCTGGGGATGTTCTTCCCTCTGGTTCCCATAGCTGTTTCTCCCTTGTCTGCTGAGGCGGCTGCCGGCAGGGCCGGCGGTGCCCTGATGTCATTTCGCTGCCAGGTCCTGCCGGGTCACTTTTCCCTGTCAGGCACGGCGGCAACTGCTCCGCTTCTGATCCGCTTCTGATCCGGCTCTGATCCGGCTCTGATCGGTGTTTCTGCCGGCGCCGTCTCCGGATCCTGCCTGGCCTTGTTTCATCCGGAGACCGATCATGTTCTTGTCTCCGCAGCCGCACCAGTTTCTGCTTTTGCTTTGCTCTTTCCTGTCCCCGCCTGCCACTGGAATTCCTCCCCTTCGCAGCGCTGCTCCCCGAGTGCCTGTCATTCCTGATCTGGCATGATGCTCTCAGGCGGGGTGGCTTCGTTCAGACCGATCCCGGCTCCGGTGAGGACTCCCCGGGTTCTGGTCTTCCGTATGCGCCCGGCAATCCAGGTCTGGACATCCTGGGCATAGGGATAGGACACCGCTCCCATGAACATCCGGCAGATCCTGAGACCTGCTTTGATAGGCCAGGATATGATGCTGTCCCTGAAGGAAACGGCGTCCCGGAACATATCATCCATGGAGTTGACCTCGGAGGTGTTCCACTTGCTGATCCCGCCGGTGAAGGCGGCGGCGTTTCTGAACATGCCGCTCATGTCGCTGACGCTGGAGGTGTCCCAGGAGCCGATGTCCCCGTTGAAGGAGGTGGCGTCCCGGAACATTTCCTTCATATAGCGCACCTTGGAGGTGTCCCACCCGCCAATGTCCTGGCTGAAGGAAATGGCGCCCTGGAACATGCTGTTCATGTCGGTGACGCTGGAGGTGTCCCAGGAGCCGATGTCCCGGTTGAAGGAGGCGGCGTCCCGGAACATTTCCTTCATGTTCTGCACCTTGGAGGTGTTCCAGGTGCCGATGCTCTGGTTGAAGGAGGTGGCACCCTGGAACATGCCGTTCATGTCGGTGACGCTGGACGTGTCCCAGGCACTGATGTCCTGGTTGAAGTTCCGGGCACCCTGGAACATTTCCCGCATGTTGGCGACCCTGGAGGTGTTCCATCGGCCAATGTCCTGGTTGAAGGATACGGCGTCCCGGAACATTTCCCACATCCACTGTACCTCCGAGGTGTCCCAGGAACCAATGTCACTGTTGAAGGAGGAGGCGCCCTGGAACATGCAACTCATGTCAGTGACGTTTGACGTGTCCCAGGAGCTGATGTCCTGGCTGAAGGAGGCGGCGTTCTGGAACATGCCGCACATCCTGGTGACCTGGGAGGTGTCCCAGGCGCCGATGTTCTGATCGAAGGCAGCGGCGTCCTGGAACATCCGGATCATGTGGGTGACCTTGGAGGTGTTCCACCGGCCAATATCCTGATCGAAGGCGGCGGCACCGGAGAACATGTAACTCATGTCGGTGACGCTGGACGTGTCCCAGGAGCCGATGTCCTTGTTAAAGGCGGCGGCTTGTCTGAACATGAACTTCATGTCGGTGACTTGGGCGGTGTCCCAGCTGCCGATGTCCTGGTTGAAGGCGGAGGCTTCATGGAACATGCAGTTCATATCGGTGACCTTGGAGGTGTCCCAGGGGCCGATGTTCCGGTTGAAGGAACTGGCGCCGCTGAACATGAAGCTCATTTTGGTGACCCTGGAGGTGTCCCAGGAGCCGATGTTCCGGTTGAATGCCTGGGCCAGGGTGAACATCCTTTCCATGTTGGTGACCTGGGAGGTGTCCCAGGAGCCAATGTCATGGTTGAATGACTGGGCATGGTCAAACATGCAGCTCATGCTGGTGACCTTTGACGTGTCCCAGGTTTCGATACCCTGGAAATCCTTCCTTGAACTGTGACTGAACAGACCGCTCATGTCGGTGATGAGACTGGTGTCGATGTCCCCCAGTGACACTCCGGGATCACTGACCAGATCCTTCAGTTCTTCCCGGCTCCGGGGCTTGTACTTTTTGGGTGTCTCCATAGATACTCTTTCCTCATGTTCTTCATGACTGGCAGATCTGTCTGCTGGCAGCGGGTGATCCTCAGTGTGCGGCGGATGATCCTCCGAATGATGATCTCCTTATTAAGCCGGTGCGGCCCGTCCTGGCCCTGAGCTTTCAGACCGGGCCTTTTCCTGTGCGCCGGATCCCGCAGCTGCCGGTGTCCCGCTGACGGTCAGGACTTCATCCTCCAGGGCATAACCTGCTGTGATCCTGATGCTTTTGGACGCTCAGGGGGCCGGCGCCGTTTTGGGACGCCCGGGAGCAGGGCCTCTCGTCCTGATTGCTGTCAGTGGAGCAGGTCGGTTCCGGTGAGAAAGTGCCGGCGGTTTACCTTTGGATTTGGCTCTGTTGTAGAAAAGTGTTGATATTATCCATAAACACCATAAAACGGAATCAAATGAGCCCGTTAGTTTTGAGGTGCCGTGAATAAGATTAACACTATTCTACAACAGAGCCTTACTTATTCTACACTTGACAGATTAATTAGATTTCTGGGGCTCATATAAATATCATCAACTACATATTTTTCATCAAATTTCGGATCGTTTTCATCGTATTTATAAACAGCCATTGACGGGGATTTTATCTTTAATGCTTCAATTCTCTCCTTTTCAGCTTCCAAGTCATCAGCAATGTAGAAAGAAACGCATCCATAACCAGAAGAATCACTCCACCAAATAAATTCGTATCGTGGAAACAGAATGTGAAGTTCCCGCTTGGTTACAGCCTTACCAATCAGATGACCTACGGTTTTCATGAAATTCGCTTCAATTTGCTCACGTTCCCTTAAATACTTTTTGTATGCTCTTGTCATTTTAAACTCCTTTTTACGTTAATGCGTTTAATCTCATTTCTCCTTGGATTTTGGCCGAACCAGGACCGTTTCAGTTCTTTGACGTAACTGAAGGATACTGCTCCGAGAAAGGCCAGATCCATGTCATTGCATTGGGCTGTGTTCCAGGGGCTTATGTCCTGGTTGAAAAGCACCGCATTCCTGAACATGTTGTTCATGTCTGTGACGTTAGACGTGTTCCAGCCGCCGATGTCCTGATTGAAGGAGGCCGCTCCGTGGAACATGTGCCTCATGTCGGTGACGCCTGAGGTGTCCCAGCGACCGATATTCTGGTTGAAGGCTTCTGCATGATGGAACATCCAGCTCATGTCTGTGACGTTTGATGTGTTCCAGCCGCCGATGTCCTGGCTGAATTGCCTGGCACCTTGAACATGGCTCTCATGGATGTCACCTTTTGGGTGTTCCATCTGCTGATGTCCTGATTGAAGGCAATGGCATTCATGAACATGCTGTCCATTCTGGTGACGCTGGAGGTTCTCCAGCCGCCGATGTACTGGTTGAAGGCGCAGGCTTCCTGGAACATGTGACTCATGTCAGTGACTTTGTCGGTGTCCCAGCCCCTGAGTGGCTGATTGAAGGCTACCGCACCGTGGAACATCCAGCTCATGTCAGTTACTTTTCCTGTCTTCCAGTGTCCGATGTCCTGGTTGAAGGAGCTGGCATCCTGGAACATGCGGCTCATGTTGGTTACGCTGGAGGTGTCCCATTTGCTGATGTCCTCGTTGAAGTTCTTTGCGCCGTCAAACATGCCCTCCATGGTGGTGACCGCTGAGGTGACCCAATTCGCGATCCCCTGGAAATTTTTCCTGGTGCTGTTGCGGAACAGATCGCTCATGTCGGTGATGAGTCCGGTTTCGATGTCTTCCAGGCTAATATTGGCTTGGATCAGTTTCAGCAGTTCATCCCGGCTTTGGGGACAGTGGGGTTTATCACGTTCCCTGATCTGAATCTGGTCGCCGTAACTGATGTCTATCATGTTGCGTTCCTGAAGATTTTTCACAAATGTTTCAAGGTCGAAAATTTCAAAGGGAACGCTGCACCATGGGCATTCAAGCTCTATGGAATTGGTGAGATGCAGATAGAGATCAGGCAGCCAGTCGTCGCCTGAAGAGATCCTAAATGTTGCCGTTGGATACTTTTCACAAAGCTCCTTTACTGTGGTTTTCATGGTCCGCTCCTTGCAGAGTCTTGGCAGATGGCTGGCTTTCCGGCAGCTTGCGGCCGATGGGTGTCCCGGGGTGGGATCTAAACGGTAGGGGATCCGGCAGACGGTGCCGGAAACTCTGCGGGAAGCCGCAGAGGGTGTTCCCGGGTTTCTCAGGGACTTGGGGATGTGGATCCAGCCCGCTGCCGGCGGGGTGCCGGGACAGAAGTGTGTATGGGGGCAGAAGCGGAGGGCTCGCAGTTTCTTATTGGCGTGACTGCTGTCGGATCGCGTTTCTGTAAGTATTGTTTCAGAACTGCTCTAAAAGGTCAATCTAACCCTTGAATATATGCTGAATGGATCACAGATATTTATAATGCGGACAATTTGTGACGTAAATAAAAGGCTCCGCAGGCCTGTACTGGGAGCAGCGAAGGGACTCCAGTTTCCTTGCTCTGGTTTTGGTGGAAGGGCAGATCAGAAATGTTGATTGAGAATGTTCAGAGTTTGGTAACTCTTCCTGCTCCTACCGCATGGTGGGATGAAAAGGCTGAGGACAGAGGAGTGAGGATAGGCTTGAGAAGGGACGGGGGTGCGATGGGGAGCGGGGCAGGGTGTGGGAAGCGAGGAAATGTTTGACAGTGATCGGGAAAGGAGTTGGCTCCGGGAGCGGGGTCGGGATCAGGAGCAGGAACATGATCAGCCCATGCTCCCCTCAGATCTGATCCCGAACCGGAAACCACTTTCGGCAGTTCAGCGGCGGGTGATCATTAGCGGCTGATCATCAGCGGCGGTTATCCAGGCTCCGGATCTCGCCTGTGAAGGCGAACACCTTCCGGGTCCACTGAAACTTAAGTTTCACCGCGTCCCGGGGGTTGCTGATGATCCCGGCAGTCAGGGCCTGATCGATCTTCATCAGGAGCCGATCCAGTGTCTCCAGGATCCTGGCATACCTCAGGCCCAGGGGCGTCTTGATCTGCAGTTCAGTTTCCAGCGGGGCGGTGTAGTGCATTTCCGGCGCCTGGCATCCTGGGGCGGAAAGCATGGCGTCAAGTCGGTCCAGGGCCCCCTGCAGGCAGTTCTCCGTGTCGGTGAAGAGGCCGCACAGCCGGTCATACAGCTCATCATATTCCTGATCTTCCATGTGGATGGGATCAACCATGCACAGGTTGAACAGGCAGTTGTTGATCACCGAGAAGGTCTTCTGCCGGAAGTACTTGATGGCCTCATTGGTGTGGACGGATATGCGGCACAGTGAATAGGCCGTGGAATAACTGTGCCGCTCCTCCCGGGACGCTGCCGGGGCAGCACTGTCCCGGGCCGGTGCTGACGAAGCGTCTGCCGGATCTGTTTGGACCGGGGCAGTTTCCCTAACTGTTCCGGTGATCTTCCGGGACCCGCTGTCTGATCCCGGGACCTGGAGGGCTGCGGGAGATGCCGGGGATGTTCCGGCAGTGGCCGGAATGTTCTTTCCTGAAAGAGCGGCCGGATCCTGAGCAGATGACGGACTGCCGGATCTCCCGGAGGCACTGCCGGATGCTTTCTGATCCGGGAGCTGTCCGCTGCCGGCGTCGCCTGCCAGGATGGGCGCCGGGGAGCCCGCAGCCTTCCGGCGCCGCCGCCGGGATGCTGCTCCGGATCCGGATTTGTCTCCCGATCCAGATCTGTCTCCCGAACTGTCCGGAGTGCCGGGGGTGGAATTCGCAGCCATGTCCGCGGCGGTGGTGGTGGCGGTGCCGGTGGCCGTTCTGGATCCTTTAGCCGATCGGTCCGGGATCAGGGCACCGGTGTCCGGTGTTGTTCCCGGAGCAGTGCCGGGGGCGGACTGACTCTCCTCCTTCAGGTTTGCGCTGTCAGATCCTGCATCAACTCTTTCAACAGATCCTCTGTCTGATCCTTTCACAGATCCTCTGTCTGATCCTTCCTCAGATCCTCCTTCGGATCCTGCCGCGGATCTTCCTTCAGGCCCGGTCTGTCTTCCGGATACAGGATCCTCCCGCAGCACCTCCCCTGGGGAACTGTCCCGGTGTCCGGTGTCCTCCTTTCTTATGCCTCGTATGCCTTCCTCTTCCCGTGTTGCATCTTCCGCTGTCATTTTCATTCCCCCTGGTTTGATCCTGGCGGGGATCCCGGCTCCAGGCGGGCAGGGAAAGTTTCCCGGCTCCGCTTGGATGATGCCGTGCCCCGGACTCTTTGCTGGGGGGGATCCTAGCACGGGACGGCGGATCCACCCGGGTGCAGATATTTCACCGGAGACATGATCCTGCCAGGGGTGGAGCACCGGATCCGTGTAACATGGACGTTGCATGATCTGACAGTCCTCCGGGACCTGGATCACCGCCCGACGGGCGTAAAGCGGGAGAGGTTTTCAGTCCTCCCCTCCCTGTTACGGGGAGAAGCAAAACTGATCTTCTTGTTTGTTTTATCTTTTGTCCTTTCCGCGGGGCGGCTGTGTCCCCGGAAGGGGCGTTCACCGCTCCTCCGGATCTTTTGTGGAGCAGCTATGAGCGCCAAGGAAATCAACAGTCTCCGGCTTCGTTTCCGTGCCGAAACCCTCGCAGGTAAATTTGTCGGATCTTTTCTGGCATGGCGGCAGAAGAACGGGCTGGTGTGACTGATCCCATCTGTCCAGATCTTCTGTGACCGTTTTTTTTCTTTCTTTCCTTTTTTGTTTTGTTGCCGGAGCGGCCCCGGGTTTCCCGGGCGCCTTATCCGGATCTGTTTGAATTGGAGCCAAATCATGCATTGCATCAACCGTGTTGAACTTCTGGGGTACCTGGGCCGTGATCCTGAATTCGCCAAGAATCAGAACGGCATGTCCATCTGCACCCTGTCCCTGGGCACCTCCTCTGACCGTCAGACTTCTCCGGGAGTCTTTGAGAAGGTCACGGAGTGGTCCCGGGTGATCCTGTTCCGCACCCAGGCGGACAATGCCGCCCGGTTTCTCCGGAAAGGATCCCTGGTGCTGGTCACCGGGCGTCTGCAGACCAGGAAGTACCACAACCGGAACAATCAGCTGTGCTATGCCACGGAGATCATCGCCTCGGACTTCATCATGTTCGGCGGCGGTGACCGGGACCGGGAAGGCACTCCCTCCGGGGAGGGCGGATCCCAGTCCGCTGACAGCAAAGCTGCGCTGCCCCAGTGTCCCGAGCTGGATCTGAGTGACATGCCCTTCTGAGGGCCTCTGATCACCTGATCCACCGGGATCCGGCAGCATGAGGGATCTCCCCAGGATCCCTTTTTAAAGTCTCCCGCCACGATGGGGGATTTTGAAAAGGGACCCTGTGTAGGAGATATGAAAAATGCTTATTGGTTCATTTGAAGAGAGAGACCTGTTCATGAATTCCGTGCTCACCAGCATCTTCGGCTCGGAGCTGTATCTGGAGGAGAACGACTCCCTGTATTCCCTGTGGATCAGGAGCTATTCGGATCTGGACGGCGAAAGGCACTACGGCAGTTCATCACTTCTGGAGAGAGGCAATCTCCGGGACTGTGTGGAAAAGGCCCAGCGGGTGTGCGTTGTTGACACCCGGGCTCTGCCGGAATGTCTGGGACAGGAATTCTGAGATCTGAGGACTCTCACCCTGCCGGCGGGGCACACCGGCATCCTCCCGTGAGGGGCTTAAAGCCCGCTGATCAGGGAGGAGAGGGCCGTGAGGCACCGGGCGTCCGGGATTGGCTTCCCTTTGCGGGAAGTGATCCGGGCGGCCTTGGCCGGCGCATATGATCCGGCCTTCTCCTCCGTGATCCGCCATGAGAGGGATCATCTGCCCTTTTCTCTGGTTCCGCCTTGCGGGATCTGAGCAGCAACCAGGCTGTCTTCGGAAAATCTGGCGTCCTAAACCTGGCTTCCAGGCATGGATTTGTGTGCCCGAAAGGGCTGTTTGTTGCCTTCGGGGTGAAACATCCCTGAGGGGGACGTTTTCACCCCTTTGGAGTGAAAAATGTCCAATTTTGACTATATTCTGAATGCCGATGCCGGCGAAATTCTTGACCATGTGCGTGGCTGCACCGGGACCTGGACCAAGGGCTGGACCGACTCTGAGATCCGGGCCATGCGTCCTTTCAATCCCATCACTGATCATGTCTACCGTGGCAGGAACATCATGGAGCTCTACCTTCCCCAACTGGAGCGCTTCCGCTCGGAGCCGGGGTACCGCATTGATCTGCGCTTCGCCACTGAAAAGCAGATCAACCGTGCCGGGGGTGTCCTGATCCCGGGCAGCCGGGGCTACCGTCTGGTGGCCGTGGTGTCAGGTCCGGATCTCAGGTGCTCCCGGGAGTACATTGTCCACAGCCTCAGTGACGTGATCTGGAAGAATGAGCGCAGCCGGCGCAAGTATGAGCAGTACCGTCTGCGCAGCTACTGGGAGCAGGAACGGGATCCTGCCCAGGAGCCGTCCCCGGTCCAGCGCCGGCGGGAGGCCCTGCTGGATCATCTGGAAGTCCGGATCATGGTGTGCCGCCGCATGCAGCCGTCCTATGTGCCCCATGAGAACAGCCTTTACTTCCCTCTCAATGACGACTTCGTCTCGGAGAACCGGAAGTGGGAGGCGGTGTTTCATGAGCTGGTGCACTGGACCAGGCACAACATTCCCGAGTGCCGGCGCTGCCTTTCCTATCCCTCCGAGGAGCTTACCGCGGAGCTGGGAAGCGTGATGCTGTGCCGCCACACCGGGATGGAGATCAGCGATGATCAGGCTGCCTGCATCCTGGACTACCTCAGGAGCTGGCTCAGGCCGTTTGACGATGACAGGGACTGCCGGGCCCTGCTGGAGGAGGTTCTGGGTCATGCCACCAGGGCCTACGAAAGCCTGGCCGCGCGCCTGTGAGTGTTTGTCTTCGTTTTCCGGATGTTTGATCAGTTTTTACGGCCCCTCTCTGCAGAGGGGCCTTTTCATTTGGGGGCTGCCAGAACGCACAGTTTATATGAGGCGCGGAGTGCCTGCTGGTCTGATCAGGTGCCCGGGAAAATCCTGATGGCCGTTTGGGATATTCTGCAAACCGTGGCAATTATGCCGCCGGAGCAGATCTGACGCCGGTCAGTCTGAGAGCGGGGCACATCTTCCAGTGTGGGGAACATCATGTTCGCTACGGGATCAGGTTTCTCAATGGCGGGATGACGGCTGATATGGGATGCCCATGCAGGGGAATGATGGCTGCATCAGGGCCTACGCATGAACCGTAACCCCTTCAGGCCACTCGCACTGCTCGTTTTTT
>ERZ842401.4452-NODE-4452-length-16309-cov-5.143965_pt1 | contig 16309 bp, 9 predicted proteins | sample MGYA00521270_ERZ842401 | MGnify/ENA primary metagenome ERZ842401 (study PRJEB31892, sample SAMEA3878208) | bioreactor metagenome | biome: Moose rumen | place: Sweden | collected 2011-10 | study: EMG produced TPA metagenomics assembly of the PRJEB12797 data set...
GTGATGATGAAGGTGGTGAGGCCGCTGGCGGGATTGCGGGTACAGTCGACGCTGATGGTGCCAACCTCGCCCTTGACCACCTCGAAGGAGAGCTCGGAGGTCGACGAGTTGTTCATCACGTCCCAGGCCCGGAAGAGCAGCTTGTGCTTGCCCTCCGGCAGTTCGGGTATGCTGTACTTCACCACGCCGCTGCGGTAGTCGCCGAAGTCGTAGGAGAAGTAGTTGTTCAGGTTGTACGTCAGCGACATCTCCCCGTCGATAATGAGTTCCAGGTCGTGGCCGATGCTGCTGCCCGAGGCGTTGATGCCGCTGTCGTCGTAGAGCTCAGCCACGAAGTAAGGCGTGGTGTTCACCCGTCCGCCATTGGTGAACGAGGGACTGTTCAGATAGCAGTAGATGCTGGGGCCGATGGAGTCGTTGGCGGCCTCGCCGCTGCCGTTGAGGAAGAAGCTGTCGGTCAGTCCGTGGGCCTCCTCGGTCTTGTCGCTGCTGACGGCATAGAGCGTCATCAGGCCGGTGCCCTCGGTATAGCTGATATCCTTGGGCACGGCGAAGGTGAACGAGAACTGTCCCCCACGCACGCTGTCGGAACCGTGGTAGAGCGTCTTTGTGCGGTCGGTATAGACAAAGGGCCTGCTGGCACCGTCGTCCGTCGTGTTGTTCAGCCGACAGGTGATGGTCTCCTCCGCATCGCGGATGGTGGCGGTCATCACGCCGGTGAAGCTGTCGTCAGCGATATGTCCCTTCACCTGCACCACGCTGCCTGCCGACAGCTGGACGGTCTCGCCCGCTGCCAGACTGTGCCCGCCGATGCTGTCGACGGTCATGGTGAGCGTGGGTGTGGCCAGTGCCAGTGCCGGGTCGCCCAGCAGGGTGTACTGCAGCTTGTTGGGCGTGGTGTCACGGTTCTGCTCCACCAGGTCGCACTTGGCCCGGCGGGCGGCCTCGCCGATCGTCATGCGGGGACTGTCGCCGTCGGGGCCCAGCACATAGTTGGTGAAGGCCAGGTTCATGGCCTCATTGTAGTTGGCATAGACGGTACGGGTGGTGCCGAAGAAGGCGATGGCCCCGCCCCGCTTGTTGTTCATGGCCGTCTCACCGATATTGTCCTCCTGTCCGTCGAAGGGCATGATGTCGCACGAGGCCGTCAGCCACAGGGGCAGCCTCAGGGAGGTGGCCTCGGCGAAGTCGGGCGTCTGCAGCACCAGCTCGTGGGAGAGGGCGTAGGCGGCACCGTGGCCGGAGTAGTTCATGATCAGCGCCCCGTCGTTCATACGCTCCTTGATCAGGCGGGTCACGTCGGGATAGCTGTTGCCTGTCGACGAGGTGGTGCGGGCGTAGGCATCCCAGTAGATCTTCTGCACGGTGTAGCCGGGATAGGTATTCTCCACGAGGGTGGCCACGCGGTCGGCCGTCGACATGTGGGAGTTGTTGTTGCCGTCGTCGCCCATGATGCAGACGGTGTTCTGCCAGGCGCCGGCATACTCGTTGTTGGCATAGCTGACTATCTTGTCCGTCAGCACCGTGGCTTCCTCGAGTGTCCGGGCGGAGAGACGTCCCACAGCCACATCGGGCTTGCCGAGATAGGTCTTGGCACTGCCGCTGCCCTCCTCTATCGTCTCTCCGTCGTCGAGCAGGCAGAAATAGTCGTCGCTCACGTAGCAGTAGACGTGGCTGAAGGAGTTGTCGCTCTCGAAGCAGAGCAGGAAATCGTCGGGGTCGTAGCTGCTCCAGTCGGAGGTCAGCATACGGTTGTCCCACGCGCCGTCGCCGAAGAGCAGCAGGTAGCGGGGCACCTCGGCGTCGGTCGCTGCACGGTCGTAGAACATCTTCAGATAGCGGCGGTAGGCATTGGCGTCGGGCGTGCCGCTGGAGAACTCGTTGAAGAGCTCGTCGGCCGGCACGATGCGCACCGTCAGTCCGTCGCGCTGTTCGTGGAGCGTCTTGATCCGCTCAGCCTGGCTGAGCCATTTCTGCGAGGTGGGGATGATGATGACCATATCTACAGGCTCGTCGGCATGGTGGTCCTGGTTGGTGATGCGATAGACCAGCTCGGGCACGCCGAGGGTCGTCGCGGCGAGGTCGGGCAGCGGGAAAGGCTCGTCGAAGGTCATCCCACAGTAGTCGAGCCTGACGGCAGCGCCCGAAGTCTGCGTCACCTGGACGGTGTTCTTGCTGCCCAGGGTACCGTCGAGGCGGTAGGTCCACGTCTGTTCGGCGGCCTCGGTATAGCTGTCGAAGGTGACGTGTACGGAGATGTTGCCCACCACCGAGTCGTTGACGCTGACCTGTGCGGCGAAGTCGCCGCCATAGCTCAGGGCCAGTGTCAGCGTACCGCTGCTGCAGGGGGCCTCGAAGGAATAAGTCTGCGGGGTGCCGATGGTGTAGGGAGTCTTCTGGAAGAGGTTGCGCCCGCCGTGGTACCAGGAGAAGTTGTCCACCTCGTAGAGCCAGTGGTAGTTTTCCGTGGCAGGATAGTGGGCGGCCGTCAGCTCCCCGGCACTCACCGTCAGCGGCTCGTCGTCGCTCTCCGTCAGGAAGTAGCAGCCATAGTCGGCGTATGGATTACGCTGACGCTGAAGGGCGCCGGCCGTCTCCCAGGTGACGGGGCCTGTGGCGTAGAACACGCGCTTGCCGTCAATCGTCGCCGTGGCCACCTCCTTCAGGTCGTCGGTCGCTGTCAGGTATTCGCCCGTCAGCGATTCCGGCTGCAAGGCACCGCCATAGCCGTAGATCTTCACCTTCGCGGGGTCAGAGAAGCCGGCCTTCCTGACCAGGGCATCCGTCAGCTGATAGAAGCCGCTCTCGGGAATCCGTATCTTCGCCCAGCTACCCTCGCGGAGCACGCTGTGGTCGACGTAGCGGGCACCATCGGCCGCCCGCGTCCAGGCCCGGCTGACAGCCGTTGCCTCTACGTTCAGCTTAAAGCTCACCAACTTCTGATACCGTCCGTCACGATACACCAGCGGCACCAGCGACACGTCGAGCACGCCCTGCTTCCGCGACACGCCGATATGCTGTGTCACCACAGGCAGCTCGGGCAGCGGTTCACCGCTGATCTGCCGGTAGCGCCGGATCTCCTCCTTCGACATCTCAATGAACTCAGGGTATTCGATGCTGACGGTATAGGTGGAGTCAGCATAGCGGGGGCCCAGCTGCTTCTGCCAGGTGAAGACGGGGAGCAACGAATCAATGCTGACCTGACGGGCAGTCAGGTCGATAAACTCCTGTGCGCCGGCCACTGTCCAGCCGCAAAGGAGCATCGCGCTCAGTATCAGTCTTCTGAAACGTTTCACTGAGATAATAACGCAAAACTTACGACTTTATTGTATAAGGAACACGCAGCGGCGGTAAAATCAAAAAAAGCGGCCTCAGGTGCGCTACTATCGAAAAAAATGCTTAACTTTGCCCCGGATTACAATAATAGGCCACCATGAGGATGGAGAAAACGCTATACCTATATCTACTCCTGGCCGTCGCCATCCTGACGGGATGCGACGGAGGACGGATGCCCGAGGAACTCGGGGCTATCAGTATCATGACTGACACAAATCCCGACTCAGCCCTCGCGTGCCTCGACCGCCTGACTGCCCGGAAAGCCGGCTGGAGCAAGGCGGCACAGATGCGCTACGACCTGCTGAGGGCCAAGGCGCAGAACAAGGCCTACATCCCCTTCACCAGCGACTCCACGGCCACAGCCTTCACCCACTACTACGACAGCCACGGCACCCCCAACGACCGTCTGCAGGCCCACTATCTGCTGGGCTGCGTCTACCGCGACCTGGGAGAGTCGCCACGTGCCGTCAACTGCTTCTGCGACGCGATAGCAGCCGCCGACACCACGGCAGAGGATTGCGACTATAGGACTATGAGCACTGCATATTCGCAGATGGCCATTGTTTACCACAAGCAGTTGTTATTATCATACGAACTTGAAGCCAGCAAGTTGGCAAGCCACTATGCCTTACTGGCAAAAGATACTTTTCTTGCCATCTACAATATTGACCTTGCTGCAATTAATTATATTCTAACAAACAAAAAAGATACTGCAGAAACCATTCTCTGGGAGGTTCAAAAGAAATATAGGCAGCATGGCTATTTACAATATGCTTATCAGACAAATGTTTCTATTCTCCATCTGTTGGTTGAGCAACCTGATAGACTGGCTGAAGCCAAACAGCTAATAGATGAGTACGAGACAAAGTCAGAATATTTTGATCAGAATCACGAACTACCTCCTATAAGACGGCAATACTATTATTATAAAGGAAAATACTATGAAGGAATTGGCAAATTGGATTCTGCGGAGTATTGCTATAGGAAAGTCCTGTGTCCAAACATGTCGCCTGTGCAGAAAGACCCGATGTACCGCGGGCTGCTCAGCGTGTTCAAGAAACGCCATCAGGCAGACTCCATCGCCAAATATGCACAATTGTATTGCGAGGCCAATGATTCCTCAATCGCATTAAAGGACCAAGAGCTGACGGCCCAGATGGCTGCCAGCTACAATTACATCCATTACCAGAAAGAATCACAGGAGAAAGAGGCAAAAGTCTTTCAGTTAAAAATGCTGCTATTACTAATAACAGCCGTTTTTCTGGTTCTGGCATTCTGTGGATATATAGTTTGGAAGCACTATAAGCAAACACAGCATCTCAAACAAGAGGAGAAGAACAGGCTACATCAAAAAGAAATAGATCACCTTAAGGCCGAATATGCTTCCGTCTCAGTCCAATATGCAGAAAAGCTTCAGGTTCTAAGAGGGCTCGTTGAGATGGAGCGAGCTATTGCAGAAGCTAACACTCAATACAAAGCAGAGGTAGATAAATTGTTGGGGGAAATCGAAACACTAAAGAATCAGTTAAAGAATCTGGAACGACGAAAGGACATTGCCAATTGGAGAAGAATATCCATTCCTTTCTCCGAGACCGGCATCATCAAGCGAATCAAACTTTTTATTACTAATCCGCAGAAGTCTTTGTCTGACAGTGATCTTGAATTGTTGGTTCAAACCGTTAATGAATACTATCCCGATCTAATTTTAGACTTAACCAAAACTGTTGGCTCAAATAGTCTTGGTACGTATGTATGCATATTAACCGCCTTGAATGTTTCACCTGGTGACATTACTCGTTTAGTTGGAATCAAGTCTTCTCAGGTATCTAATATTAGGCAGAATATTAATCGTTTGTTATTTAATGAAAAGACAGCGCGAACACTGCCTGCAAACCTAATGAACAAGTATCATCTTCCTGAAATATAGACTCATAATGACGGAAAAGTGAAAACCGAGTGAAAAAAATTCAGAAGGATCCATAATCAGCTGATAACAAGAACTTTATAATCCACCCCACCCACTTAAGGGCTTTGCCGAAACAAAAAAATTTATACTTTTTCTTTTCTAAATGAAAAATGTAATCTAAATTTGCTGTGTTAATTATATCATAAAAGACAATGAAACAAACAAGATTATTTCTATTAATGCTTTTATTGGCAATGTTGCCACTGTCAAGCACACAGGTTTATGCCGCCCAGGAAGATATTGATCTTCAGACCGGGTATGTAGCCCCAACAATTCCTCACGGCAACGGGCCACGTACTCCCGTTATGATTCCCCATGTGGCCATAGACGAATACACCTTGACTTTCTATACCCCATGCGATGGTTGCATGCTTCGCCTGTTCGACGAGGATGGAAACTTGGTATACGCCATAGTTATTCCTGACGGTACGACCACCCTCTCTCTGCCCTCCTACCTCTCTGGCGATTATGAGATTCAAATCATCAGAGGCTCCTTTAAATTCTACGGGTACATTATTATATAAATTTAAGCGACAATGTTTATGAAAATTAACTATTTGATTTTGACAATATTTTTGCTGTCAATGATAAGCTGTAATGACATTATCGAAGACTCTCAGATGTCAGAAATATCACATTTGCATAAGGAACAAGCAGACAAACGTTCTTATGAGGAAGCCATCCGTATTGCTCAGCAATCAATTTCAATGCTTGACAGCAGTTTAGTTACTACAAGAGGCACGACTCAAGCCAGACAAATTGATTTGCACAAAACGACAGCAATTGTATGCTCTAACGATATGGTAACGCGCTCGTCGGATTCTCCCGAAAATGACACACTTATGTATGTTTTCAATTTTAATGATAACCAAGGCTTTGCCGTCGTATCTGCTGAGGAATCTACGGAAGGGCTAATCGCTATCACAGAAAGCGGGTCTTATAACCCATCGGATACAACAGACTCTGGATTCAATAGATTTATGGCAGCAGCGAAACTTTACATTTTAGCAAATAAGGATAAGAAAAAGAATAATCTTACTAGAGCCCAAGTAGGCCAACTGGAAAGAGTTGATACTATCGGTATATATAGTATTTCACCACGTATCACTGTCAAATGGGGACAAACAGGTCACGAAGGGGAATTCTGTTCGAATGGAGTTTCCGGATGTATGCATACAGCTGCCGCAATGATTATGAGTTATTTTGAATATCCCACAGGTATCAGTCTTACATATGAAGATGCGCCCTATACATACAGGGCGTTGAACTGGAGTGGCATAAAAAGTTTTGTAGGTAAGTATGAATACATCCCGACACACGACTATGATTTATGCATGAATGAGGATCACAAATCAATTGGCTATCTTTGCCGTGAATTAGCGCATAAAACTGGCGACAATTTTAATTATAACCCTCTCGGAACTAGTGCCAATATGCTTGATTTACGAAATGCTTTAATAAGTTACGGGTATTCTGTGGGTGACATCACATATTATCAGAATCTGGTAAATACTACCACTGTCGAAAACCATCTATCTGACGGAAAATTAATTCTTATGGCAGGGGTAAGTTCTTTAGGAGGTGGTCATGCATGGGTTATTGATGGCTTCTATAGATATACTATTCACTATAGGCGTTATGAGTATACTCCTAATAATGAATTACCCGACTTCCCCTTATTAACATTAATTGAAGAACAATACAATCAATATCGTTACAACCATATTAATTGGGGAGGCAATGGGTACAATAATGGTTTCTTTAGTGATGGAGTTTTTTCATTTTATGGAAATGCATATAGTTATGATAGCAGTAATTATATTGGTACGACTAACAATAATAACCTAATAACAGAGAACAATTTTTCTGTAAATGTTAATTTTATAACCATATACAAAGATTAAGACAATGAACATAAGAATATATATTGGAGCGATGTTACTAGCCCTGCTATCGGTTACAACGTCTACAGCACAGATTAAATTTGGTGTCAAAGGAGGAGTGAATCTGCCTAACGTCACAATAAATGATACCCCTCCATCTCAACGTGTTGTTAATAATCGTGTAGGTTTCTTTATCGGGCCGACAACCTTAATAGACTTGCCTGTGAAGAATTTGGCACTCGACGCGGCAATAATGTATGACCAGCGAGGAGTAGAAACAAAAAATCCAGACATGATTGGTGGTCGTATCTATTTTACAACAACCACCCAGCGCCAGATGACCATTCCTCTTAATGCCCGCTATAGTCTGACATCTGGGGAAAAAGCAAGGCTGTTTGTTTTCGCCGGTCCACAACTCAGCATCAATGTCGGCAAGAAAGAAAATAAGATTGACGATGGTGTCTTCGTTTTTGATAAATCAGCATTAAGCATTAATGCCGGCATCGGACTCTTACTCTATCAGCACCTTCAGTTCTCTGCCAACTATAACGCAGTCTTCAAAAAGAACGCAGAGATCTGGAATGCCACGAATGTAAGTTGGGCCCACCCAAATCGCAGAAGCAGATTCAACGCCTGGCAATTCAGCATCGGTTACTATTTTTAATCACTATAGCAATGAAAACAACAATCACATTTCAACCTGCCATATTAGCAGGGGCATTCGTAGGCATGATGACACTGAGCGGATGCGCCAGCGACGATGATGCCGTGGAAGTAAAGAATCCTGTGGAAACTACCGTCGAAAACAATTCGAAGGAAGAACCAAAAGAGGAAGAGACGCCACAGACTCCTGAACAGGATAATCCAAATGCCAATAAACCCGAGGAATCTTACAGCAGCCCCATCTTCGGACTGACCAGAAACGAACGGCAAGACATCGCTGCCAGTAACGACTTTGCCTTTAACCTTTTCCGCAACATCAATAATGCCAAACAGCAGCAGGGGAAGGACTGCATCATTTCTCCAATCAGCCTGACCTACGTACTGGGTATGCTGAATACCGGTGCTACCGGTGATACTCAGAAGGAAATCTGCAATCTGCTGGGCTTCGGCAACGATGATAAGGAAGGGCTGAACGCTCTGTGCAAGAAAATGATCGATAAGGCTCCTACGGCTGATGAAGCAGTGAAGTTGCAGTTGGCCAACTGTATAGCCATCGACAAGTCGGCAGAATTGGAGGAGCAATATAAGAAAGAGACAGCCGATAGCTACAGCGCCGAAGTGGCCTCACTGGAGTTTGACCAGCAGAGTGCCGTCGATTATGTGAACGACTGGTGCAATCGCCACACAGACGGTATGATTCCAAAAATCGTTGACAAGCTAAATGGTGTGATGGCACTGATGAACGCCACTTATTTCAAAGGCCCATGGTCGTGTACTTTCGACCCCAAGGAGACTGCCGACGAAAGCTTCACACGTGAAGACGGCACTCGGCTGACCGTACCCATGATGCATCGACAGGGTGCAGCATATTATGCTGCCAACAAGCAATATAAGACTTTGGGTATGCCTTATGGAAAAGGCCGCAATTGGCTCTTCTACGCCCTGCTACCAAATGAAGGCTATCAGGTGGATGACATTATCGCCAGTCTGTCCAATCAGAGTTGGGAGGAGAATATCCATCACATCAAATCCTATATCCAGTACCAGGCCGGTGGCAATGAGGTGGACATCAAGATGCCCAGATTCAAAGTGGAGAGCGAAGTAACGCTGAACGATATTCTATCCACGATGGGAGCCGCTTCCATGTTTGCCAACAAAGGTGAATTCACGCTAATCAGCAAGAACTATAAGGACCTGTTTGTAGATGTCATCAGGCAGAAAGCTGCCATTGAGGTGACGGAAGAGGGTACAGAGGCTGCAGCACTGACAATCGCCGAAATGGATGGTGACGATGGCGACGGTGTTAACTCTATTCCCAAGTTTTATGCCACGCGTCCATTCATCTATATGATTCAGGAGATGGAGACGGGAGCCATCTTCTTCATGGGAGTCTACAGAGGAATTTAAATAATAATGGGTATGAAGAAGATTTATGGATTTATGATGGCCCTGATGCTTTTGGCCATGGTCGGTTGCAGTAATGACGATGTGGATGTCAAAACGGACTTGACAGGAGAGTGGGAACTCCAGCTTTATGATGAAGGCTGGCTGCAGACAACAGAGTTTATGCCCCACGAAGTGTCATGCCTCATCTATGAGGGTGGAATCATTGAGATGAAGAACAATTCTGATATAGATTTGTCTCCTTTAGTAAATAAGGGGAAATATGCCTATCAGATTAACGCGAACCATACCGTCACCATCAATGGAACAACTTTTGACTATTCCATTGAAGATAATACCCTACGCCTATCCCACAACAGAGCTTCTGATGGGCCGATGTATGTGTTTAATAAAATAAAATAGGTTCATATTACTTTACGAGACGCTACTTACAATTAAACGCCAGGACCCGGCGCTCTTCAAGCCAGCCCTCCAGATGGTCGTCGATATGGACGGGGCCGACGCCGGCGGGGGTGCCAGTATAGAGCAGGTCGCCGGTCTTGAGGGTGAAGAACCGGGAGATGTAGGCGATGATCTCGTCGACACGGTAGAGCATATCTGAGGTGCAGCCCTCCTGTACGGTCTTGCCGTTGATGTCGAGGTGGAAGTGGATGCGCTGGATGTCCAGGAACTTCTCCTTCGGCACCCACTCTCCGATGGCGGCAGAGCCGTCGAAGCCCTTGCAGATGGTCCAGGGCTGTCCGGCCTCACTGGCCTTCCGCTGCAAGTCGCGGGCCGTAAAGTCGATGCCCACGGTCAGCGCATCATAGTAGCGATGGGCAAACCGCTCGGGGATGTTCTTCCCCAAACGGCAGATGCGCACCACCACCTCCGTCTCGTAGTCGATACGTCCCAGATGGTCGGGGATAAAGAAGGGCTTACCCTGATTGAGCAGGGCCGAGTCGGCCTTGGTGAAGATCACGGGCTCATCAGGCCTTTTGAGCGTCCCGTGCAACTCCTGATTGTGGGCGGCATAGTTCATGCCGATGGCAAATATCTTCATAAAGCACTGATTTTTCTGCAAAGATACAAAAAAGTTGAGAGTTGAGAGTTGAAAGTTGAAAGTTTTTTGTAATTTTGCCGCAAATTCAAAATGATGAAGAAGATGAAAACCAGATTATTGACATTCATGGCTGTCATGCTATGCAGCATCCCGTTGGCAGCGCAAGGGTGGTATCCGGCATACGGGCCGACCTTCGTCGTCGACAAACTGACCTATCGGGTACTCTCCGACAGCACCGTGGAGGTGGTACATAATGACACCATCAAGCAGTACGGCGACGTGGTCATCCCTGAGAAGGTGGTCTATGAAGACAAGGACCGCCAGGTGGTAAGCATCGAAAGCAGAGCCTTTGTCCTCTGCGACAGCCTGGAGCGTATCGTGCTGCCAGCCGGCATTACCCACATTGGCTATAACGCATTCGAGGGCTGTGACCGCCTTCTGACGGTAGTCTGCCAGCAGGAGAAGCCCCTGCTGAGCGATGAGTATAACGGTGTCGTGTTCAGTCCCTTCACCCTCAAGCTGGGCACCCTCATCGTGCCCGAAGGGACGCGTGACGCCTACCGCGACCCAGGCACCTGGGACAAGCCCAACACCATCTGGCCAAGGTTCCAAAATATCAGCGACAATGGCGGGCGGCCCTACCATACGCTCACCATCGTCACCCACAGCAAGGTGGTCTACGAACTCAACGGCAAGCGTCATACCGCGTATGGCACCAACACCCAGACCGCAGACCTGACCGAGGGTGAGCGCGTGGAACTGGTGTTCTACCCGAACTACAAAGGAAACTATAAGGAGGGAGACTATACGGTCTACGACATGGAACTCGGCGAGTTCCTGGTGGACAGCATCGATGCCCGTGAACAGCTGGACAACCAGCGGTTTGTCATCGACGGCATCGACCACGACACCCGCATCGACCTGAGCCTGAAGCCGCATCCATCGGAGCTGCGCATCGGCCAGGACAACAGCGGCGAACTGGTCATCGTACAGCAGGCAGGACGGAACTTCCAGCTGAAGGTGGTGCCGGCAGAAGGCTACGAGCTGACGGAACTGAACCACGATGGCTACACCTACATACTGGGCAATCCCGACTTCTGGAAAGACTTCGGCATGTATATCGGCAATAATGAGCCGAGCGAATGGCTCCGCGTCAGATTCACAAAACAATAATCAAGCTATCTGTATGAAAACATCACATATCATCACCACCCTCCTGCTACTGACCTGCGCCACCCGTATGCAGGCCGATGTGCAGGCACCCGAAAACGGGGATTTCCTGCAAGACGGTTTCTCCTATATCATCAGCTCACCAACCACCGTGACACTGGCTAATGCAAGGAGTCAAACCGGCACGATAACCGTACCCGCCGAGATAGACTACAAAGGCTATCACTTCACGCTCACCGCCATCAGCTATGAGGCTTTCAGCAACTGTGAGGCCGACACGATCATACTGCCCGCCACCGTCAGGGAGATTGGCTTCGGCGCCTTCAGCGCATGCCAGAACCTGAAGACCGTGGCGCTGCCGGAAGGACTGACTGTCCTGCCCATGAATCTCTTCGAGCGATGCAGTGAACTGCGCAGTATCGCCATTCCCACTACTGTCAGGACCATCGACGGCGGTGCCTTCTACGGCTGCAGCCAGCTGGAGGCCATCACACTGCCGGAAGGACTCACCAAGATCGGCGGCAGCGCATTCATGGAGAGCGGTCTACAGACACTGGACATACCGGCATCGCTGCAGTCCATCAGCAGCTACGCCTTCTCCCGCTCGGCACTCAGGTCTGTCCACTTCAACGGACAGCTGCAAAGCATCGGCGACGAGGCCTTCAGCGAATGTGACAGCCTGAAGGAGATTGCCTTCAACGGTTCCGTCGGTACCATTGGCTACAACGTCTTCCACGCCTGTCCGCAATTAGAGGAGGTGACACTGCCGGAAGGACTCACCCAACTGGGCATTGCGGCTTTCGGCGACTGTACCGGTCTGCGCCGCATCACGCTACCCCAGTCACTCGTCGTACTGGACATGGGTTGTTTCAGCGGCTGCACGCAACTGGAGGAAGTGACCATCCCCCCATTGGTCAACAACATCAGCGGCGTCTTGTTCAGGGACTGCACAAACTTAAAGCAGGTGACGCTGCCGATGGCCGCCAGCACACTGGACGCCATGGCCTTCCAGAACTGCAGCAGCCTGAAAGAGGTCGTCATCCCGGAGAATGTCAGGCAAATAGGGGGCATGGTCTTCCAAGGATGCAGCAGTCTCAAACGTGTGGTCAGCAAACCCAGGCAGGCACCCTACATGACCTACGAGCCCTTTGATGAATGGCAGCTTGACAGCGTGACACTGGTCATACCCACGGAGGGGCACGACAGCTACCTGAACAGTATCTACGAAGGATGGCACCCCTGGCAGTGGAGCAAGTTCAAGAAGACGGAAGAGGCAGAGCTGGGCACCTATCAGCACGTGGCGGAACTCATCGCCGAGGGCAATGGCCGCATCATCTTCGAAGGCGACACCCTGCGCAACCAGAAGCGAAAGATAGCCTATACCGAGGGAGACGGCAAGTATTTCACCGTCATTCCTGACGACAACTACGACTTCACCGGCCCCATGTTCAACCAGTCACCCTCCCCTGAGCTACAACTCACGAAACAGGATGACGGCAGCTTCCGTGTGGACCTCAACAAACAGGCCTCGTTAGGAGCGGTCACCTGCCTGTTCCAGGATGCCAAGTCAATCATCACCATCCAGCAGACGGAAGGCGGATACGTACAGCTGAAGGCGGACCGTAACCACGCCTATGACTATATGGTGAGACCCGCTGAAGGCTGGCGGGTGCACAGCGTGACCTACAACGGCGAGGACATCACCGATCTGCTGGAGTCGGACTCCATCATCCATACGCCGGTGCTTCTCTCCGACGCAACGATCAACATCGCCTTTGAAGAGACATCCAATGCCATCAGCGCTGCCACGAGTACATCGCCATTCCACGTCTACGGACAGGCAGGAACACTCGTCATCAGCGGTACACAGGAGGGAGAAACAATTACCATCTATACGCTCGACGGTCGTAAGGTGACCAGTCGGCGCGGTCAGTCGGCACCGATCCACATCACGCTCCCCGCTGGCCAGGTCTACCTGGTACACAGTCAAGACAAGACGGTGAAAATCAGATTATGACGCTTCCGTCTCACTGCTCCGCCCGTTTCTCATATCCAACGGACGGATGCCAAATTGTTTGAAGAAGCATTTGGTGAAATAGGAGGGATTGGAGAAGCCAACCATATAGCTAATCTCACTGACAGTCCGGTCGCTCTCACGCAACAGCTGTGCGGCTCGCTTGAGTCGTACCAACAGGATCATCTCGTTGGGCGTTATGTCTGCCAAGGTCTTGATCTTGGCAAAGAGGCCGCTACGACTGATGTTCAACTGCTCGGCGAGGAAATTGACGTTCAGCTCAGAATTGGAGAAATTCTCTTCGATGATTTTGTTCATCCGCACAAGGAACTCATTGTCGGTGGGATTCTGTGCAATCTCCGTGACAGGTTCGAGGGGTTGGGTAGAGAATTTCTCTATTAGGCGTCGGCGCATCTGCAGGATATTGCGGATGCAGGCCTCCAGATACTGCAGGGAGAAGGGCTTCTCTATGTAGGTGTCGGCCCCCACATCCATACCTTCCACCTTTGAGTCGTCGTCGGTCTTGGCCGTGAGCATCACGAACGGGATATGGCTTGTCAGCGGATTCTGACGTACGCGGCGACAGAATTCCGCACCGTCCATACGAGGCATCATCCAGTCGCTGATAATGATGCTCACTTCATGCTTGCTGAGCAAGTCGAGTGCCTCGATGCCGTCGCCAGCCGTGATAACGGCGTATTTCTCACGGAAATTGTCTGAGAGGAATGCAACCATGTCCTCGGAGTCATCGACGATGAGCATTCCCTCGGGGCGAGGAGTTATCTGTAGGGACATACGCCCTCGTATGTCCGAGTCCGAGGTGAAGCCCGATTCTTCGGCGTCGTTTCGAGGGGGCGGACATACGGGGGCGTATGTCCCTACAGTAGTGGGAGTTATGTCATCTGTCGCATGCTGGCTGACTGGCAGAACGACGGTGAAGACAGACCCCTTTCCGAGTTCTGACTCCACAGAGATGGTACCGTGATGCAGGTCCACGATGTTCCTGACGATGTTCAGGCCGATACCAGTGCCCGGCTTGTTACCCTCGGCCTGGAAGAAGGGTTCGAAGATACGATTCTGGTCTTCCTCACGGATGCCGACACCGTTGTCGGCCACTTCTATACGGAAATGCTCGCCGTCAGGGTATGTGTTACAGGTGAGCCGAACATTATCCTTGGTATATTTGTTGGCATTCGTAAGGAGGTTGCTTACAACCTTCGTTACAGCCTCCTTGTCAACGATTGCCGTGAAATGCTCATCGGGGTAGTTAACCTCAAACCGCTTTCCGCCCTGCTCAAATGTCGGTACAAAACGCTCACTGACGGAAAGGATCAGATCGTAGATGTTATGAGGGGCGAAATGCATCACAAGACTCTGCTGCTCTACCTTACGGAAGTCAAGCAGCTGATTGACGAGTTCCAGCAACCGATGGGCATTACGATCTATTACCTTCATGTCGTCAGAGGCATTGCCGCGTTTCATAATCTTTTCCAAAGGACCGATAATCAGCGAGACGGGTGTACGAATCTCATGGGCTATCATCGTGAAGAAGTTCATGCGTGCCTCACGCACCTCTTTCTCCTTCTCTGCATTCAACCGTTCTATCTCCTGCTGATGCTGCCGCTCGGCACGCTTTAGCCGTAAGTGTACATACTGCCAAATCAACAACCCTATCAGTAACAAGTAGAATAACTTGGCATACCAGCTCCACCAAAATGGGGGGTGAACTACAATGCTCATGGCAGCCTCGTTGGTAGACCACACACCGTCGTTGTTTGTCGCCTTCACACGGAACGTGTACGTCCCGGCAGGCAGATTGGTATATGTTGCACGGTTCTGGTTGCCAACGAAGTTCCAGTCACGGTCGAATCCTTCAAGCATGTAGGCATACTGGTTCTTCTCGGGTGAGCAATAGCTAAGCGATGCAAACGAGAGTGTCACCATACGTGCATCACCGTAGCCAAGTGTCAGCTCCTTGGTCTGTGAAAGGTCTAAGGGTAGTCCGTCGGCTGTATGTTCCTCACGGTTCATGATGCTGATGGCAGTGATGTATACTGGCGGCATCACACTGTTTGCCTTTATCTTGTACGGGTAGAAGGTGTTGAAACCACTGGTACTGCCAAAATAGATGCACCCATCACTGGCTTTCAGTACGGCATTCGGCTGGAACTGTTCACTGACAAGTCCGTCATGCAGGGTGAAGCGCTGGGTAACAGGTCTGGTAAGTGAACGGTTGTCAGAATCTCCTGCCCCTGGCTCATACTTCACTATCCCACGTTCAGTAGAGAGCCATAGTGCACCATTATCCTCGGTAATACTCATGATGTTACGACTGGGAACATCGAGACGTATGCGTTGGAAATTGTCATGCCCCTGGTCGTAGCAACAGAGTCCTCCGAGGGTGCCTATCCACAGTCTTCCACTCTCATCTACGAGAGTGCAGTTCACCTGATCGTCGGGCAGTGAACGGTCATCTTTCTCATCGTGACAATATTGTTTGAACTTACGCGTTGCTGTGTTGTATTGCCACAGGCCACCGCCCTGTGTGGAGAGCCACAGGCATCCCCGCAGGTCCTCGTCAATGTCAATGGTCATGGCCTCCGTCTTACCGATACGCTCAAACTCGTCCTTCGCACGGTCGTAAAAGTTCAGGCTTTCCATGGTGGCCACCCATACCTGGCCTCGCTTGTCTGTATATATGGCATAGCTGCTGGTATTGTCAAGAGAATGGATGTCCTGCGTTGTTACATACTGCCGAAGGGTACCGGTCTCCGTGTTGAGTACCAGTACTCCACTGGTATATGTCCCTACCCACAGCTCCGCCCCCCAGA
>ERZ842401.4453-NODE-4453-length-16292-cov-8.752171_pt1 | contig 16292 bp, 13 predicted proteins | sample MGYA00521270_ERZ842401 | MGnify/ENA primary metagenome ERZ842401 (study PRJEB31892, sample SAMEA3878208) | bioreactor metagenome | biome: Moose rumen | place: Sweden | collected 2011-10 | study: EMG produced TPA metagenomics assembly of the PRJEB12797 data set...
GCCATCGAGAGTGGCTTGCAGCAACTGCTCCGACTGACGAAGCGCATTGACGACAACAGCCCAATCCGACGCTTCAACGGCATTGCGAAGCTCGCCCGAAACCTCGTAGTTTGGGACATAGCACTCGCTTTTCTCCCAATCGAAAGCCAAATAGCCCAAATGTATAAGCACAGTCAGCACATCGTCCTTGCTTTGGATGACCGACATGTCGTTTTGGAACCTTGTGGTATTCACTTTCACACGGCCTCCGGCAAGCATCTTGATGACATCGTCTTTCAACCCCTCGTAGTTCATCTTGATGTAGTTCGCGACGGCATCGTAGGCTCCCGTGCCAGCCCAGTAGCTGCGGCATCGGCGGCGGTATACGGCCTGCATCACCGAGTTGGGGTTGAACATCGACAACTCGTCGCCAATACGATAGCCGTCGTACCATTTCTCCAACTCGTCGAAATCCATGCCGTGCCTTTCGGACAATGCGCGCACCTCGGCCTTGGTGAATCCGTAGAACGACGCCAAATCGCCAGGGTCAACCATCGAATACTCGACAAAGTTGTTCAGTGCCGACTCCGTCTTGTACTTCTTGATGGGCAGGATACCCGTCATGTAAACGCCGAGGAACACATTGCTGGAATTCACATCTTTAAACATGCGGCGCAGCCAGTTCACATAACTGTCCATTGCCTTCGAACCCGCCTTGAACTCGCGACAGATGGCGTCCCACTCGTCAATGATGAAGAAAAACCTGTCGCCTTCCGCTTGCGCGATGCGTATAAGGTAGGCCATCAGGTCGTCGTCTGCCGCGACGGGCACGTCGGGATAGGCATCGTGGATGTCGGCGATGATTTCTTCATTCATCTTGGCCACGATGCTCTCGTCCTTGAATCTCGTGACGAAAGAAGTCATATCCAGATAGATGACCGGATGCTTGTTCAGGTGCTTCTCGAACGACGGGTCCTTGGCCACTTGCAAGTCCTCGAAAAGACGGCGCGAGTCGCACGAGCGGTCGTAGTAGGCGTTGAGCATCTCTGCGGCCATGCTCTTGCCGAACCTGCGGCAGCGCGACACGCAACTGAATCTTTGCTTGGTCTCCAATGTACTGTTGACCACCGGTATCAGCAGCGACTTGTCGACATACTCGCCGTTGCGCGATGACTGGAAGCCGGCGTTACCGATGTTGAGGTATGTTCCCATGATGTATGATATGTGTTGTGTAGATAACTCCTAACTGATAACTGAATCGCACCACACCCACAAACATCTTCTGCACCTTGCTATCAAGTTCTATCGCTCGGCCCGCATGGGATTTTCCAGAAAATCTTTGTATGCCAGACGTATGCCGTCTTCGAGTTCGGTTTTGTAGGTCCAGCCCAGTTTGGCGGCCTTGCTCACATCGAGCAGTTTGCGGGGAGTGCCGTTGGGGCGCGTGGTGTCCCACTGTATCTGGCCTTGGTAACCCACCACTTTGGCAACAAGCTCGGTAAGGGCTTTGATGGTGAGCTCTTTGCCAGTGCCGGCGTTTACCGTTTCGTTGCCGCTGTAGTTGTTCATCAGAAAAACGCACAGGTTGGCAAGGTCGTCCACGTAGAGGAATTCGCGCAGCGGACTTCCGTCGCCCCAGCAGGTTACGGTGCTGAACCCCTGCTCTTTGGCTTCATGGAAACGGCGTATCAGCGCGGGCAGCACGTGGCTGTGTTCGGGGTGATAGTTGTCGTTGGGACCATACAGGTTGGTAGGCATCACGCTTATGTAGTCGGTGCCGTACTGACGGTTGAGGAACTCACAGTATTTCAGCCCGCTGATTTTGGCCAATGCGTAGGCCTCGTTGGTCTTTTCCAGCTCGGAGGTGAGCAGGCAGCTTTCGGACATAGGCTGCGGTGCCATACGTGGATATATGCAGCTGGAGCCGAGGAACAACAGCTTTTTGCAGCCGTTCTGCCATGCCGAGTGTATCACGTTCATCTCCAGTATCATGTTCTGGTACATGAAATCGGCAAGTGCCGACTGGTTGGCCACAATGCCACCTACTTTGGCGGCGGCAAGAAACACATATTCGGGTTTCTCTTCGGCAAAGAAACGCTCCACAGCCTCCTGACGCTCCAAATCGAGCTCTTTATGGGTGCGGGTTATGACATTAGTGTAACCCTGACGGGTAAGCTCACGCACAATGGCGCTGCCAACCATACCGCGGTGCCCCGCAACATATATTTTAGAATTTAACTGCATTGTATGAAAAACAACTAATCTATCATTAAAAAGACATCTAAAAAAACAAAAGAAACAAAAACAATAGCTTTCGCTATTTTATTGTTTTTCAGATACTATTGTCCACAAATATTGAGTCAAAAATCAATATCGGATTATCCGTTCAGGATTAACCTTGATTGAATTAAAATTAACAAACAACCCCAATTTATAGCCAGTTATAGCCAAGTAGTTAATCACTTGAGCTTTGTGTACAGGATGTAGTTCCTCTACTGCTTTTAATTCTACTACTATCTTATTATAACACACAAAATCAGCTACATATTTCTCTGCCTATTGCATACCTTTATACATGATGGAAAACGATTTTTCTCGCTCGTATGGAATATTCTGAAGATTAAACCCTCTTTCCAAAGCATCTTGATACACTTTCTCTAAAAGGCCAGGACCAAGTTCTTTATGAACTTCATAAATCGCTCCGTTTATCTTATAGCACTCCTGTGGATAATAAAAGAGACATCGCCAATTACCACGTCACAATCTCAAAACACGTATTTAGCAATTTTTCGAGTTTTTCGATGTTCAATATTTACTTCACAATTCCTTTTTCGAGGTATTCTTCGAGGTTGATGCGCACTTTTTCGCCGGCGCGCTCCACCGCCACTTTGGCCATGTCGGCCTGCACCATAAGTCTCACCAGCTCTTCGAAACTTGTCTTAGCGGGGTTCCATCCCAGTTGCCGCTTGGCTTTCGACGGGTCGCCGAGGAGGTTCACCACATCGGTGGGACGGTAGAAATCGGGGCTCACCTCCACCAACACTTTACCTGTGGCTTTGTCGATACCCTGTTCATGTATGCCTTCGCCGCGGAACTCCAGCTCGATGCCGGCTTCACGGAAAGCGGCCAGGCAGAACTCGCGCACGCTATGCTGCTCGCCGGTGGCTATCACGTAGTCGTCGGGACGCTCCTGCTGCAGCATAAGCCACATGCACTCCACATAGTCCTTGGCATAGCCCCAGTCGCGCAGCGAGCTCAGGTTGCCCAGATACAGCTTTTCCTGCTTACCCTGTTTGATACGTGCGGCGGCAAGAGTTATCTTTCGCGTTACAAAAGTCTCTCCACGTCGCTCGCTCTCATGGTTGAACAGTATTCCGTTGCAGCAATACATATTGTAGGCATCGCGGTACTCGCGTATTATCCAAAAGCCGTAGAGCTTGGCCACAGCGTACGGACTGTAGGGGTGGAAAGGTGTTTCCTCGTTCTGCGGCACGGCCTCCACACGTCCGTAAAGCTCCGAGGTGCTGGCCTGATAAATGCGGCAGGTCTTTTCCAGACCGCAGGTGCGCACTGCCTCCAGCACACGCAGAACGCCCGTGGCATCCACGTTGGCGGTGTATTCGGGCGAGTCGAAACTAACCTGCACATGACTCTGCGCCGCAAGGTTGTATATCTCGTCGGGACGCGTCTTAGCAATAACCTGCATAATACCCAGAGAATCTGACATGTCGCCGAAATGCAGGTGAAAATCGGGGTGCCCCTCGATATGGGCTATACGTTCGCGATAATCGGTGGAGCTGCGGCGAATAACGCCGTGCACCTCGTAGTTCTTTGCCAACAGAAACTCCGCCAAAAAAGAGCCGTCCTGTCCGGTAATGCCAAATATAACTGCCTTTTTCAAAATATCTATTATTAAATTGGTTACTAATTACTTACCACTAAGCCAACAGAGCTCTGCTAAAAACGAGCCGTCCTGTCCGGTAATGGCAAATACAACCGTTTTTTCAAAATACATCATTATTTGATTGCCAACTGTCAAATACTAATTACTAACTACATCACACTGTGTCCATGAAACTTTTCTGCACTTTGTTGAAAATCACTATTCCCAAAGCCAGCAGCGCCGCCATGAACACAAAGCTGTATGCAAGCCATCCCCAGCCCACGAACTCGCCGGCGCCGAGGGCTCCGTATTTGAAAGTCTCTATCACAGGGGTTACCGGATTGAGGCACATCAGCGTTTCCAGATGGAAACCGGCCACCACCTTGCCACGCACTTGGCTGAGCGGGTAAACAATAGGTGTGGCGTACATCCACAGCTGAACCACAAACGAGAACAGCACCTGAAGGTCGCGGTACTTGGTGGTCATAGACGAAATAATGATACCAAAACCCAATGCCAGGCCAGCCATCATAACCACCAGCACAGGAAACATCAGCAAATACCAGTTGGGACATGCCGCAGAGCCTGCAAAGGCATAGTATATGTAAACTATAACAAACAGCCCCACCTGTATGCCGAACCTCACAAGGTTGCTCAGGGTATCGGCAAGAGGCATGATAAGACGTGGGAAATAAACTTTCCCGAATATGCCCGAATTGTTCACGAACGTATTCGACGTTTTGTTAAGGCAGTCGGCAAAATACTGCCACATACACACGCCGCCAAGGTAGAACAACGGCTGCGGAACGCCGTCGGTAGGTATGCCGGCAATGCCGCCAAACACCACCATGTACATTATCACCGTAAGGGCAGGCTGTATTACAAACCACAGCGGCCCAAGTATTGTCTGCTTGTATTGGGTTATAATGTTGCGTTTTACAAAAAGTGTGAGCAAATCGCGATAACGCCAGATCTCTTTCAAATCCACTTCGAAAAGGCCGTTGCGCGGCTTTATCACCGTGGTGAACTGCTGGTCGTCGGTTAAGTTCTGTTCCATATATTTTTATTGTAGTTTATGCCGAACGTTTGCGTTTCAGCACTATATTTTTCATTATCAGCCAAAAATATTTCCAGTCGGTGCGGAAAGGGTGTTGCAGATACTGCTGTATGTAACGTTTTTCGCTTTCCTGCACATCTTCCAGCGTTTTTGGCATATCCACATAGAAAGGTGGCAGCAGGCCGGGTTTCACCTTTATGTGCATTTCCTGCATCTCGGGGGTGTAAAGCCCGTAATAATGGAAACTGAGCGGACGCACGCCCACAAGTTTAAGGTCGCCTTTCAGTATGTTGAGCACCATTGGCAGCTCGTCGAGCCAGAACTTGCGCAGAAAATGCCCTACGGTGGAAACGCGGTAGTCGTCGGCTATCTTGCCGCCCTCCTGCAGGTTGTTGTGGTCGTAGATATAGGCCTGCAGATACTCCGAATAGGCGTGCATTGTGCGGAACTTGTACACTCCTATGGTCTTGCCACCCTTGCCAACGCGGCGCAGACGTATCAGTGGACCATACGAAGGATTGTGTATGTCCAAAGGCGGACACACTTTCTGCACCGCAACAAAAAACTTGTTGGCTATAACCTGCTCCATCTTTATCTCAAAACCACAGCTGCACAAACGCCCCATAATCTCGGGTCGGGGAAAAACCCTGTGCTTACCCTTGGTTACGGCAAAATAGAGTTTTTTGAAAAAGTTCATCTTCGGGAAAAGCCGGTTCCATATAAAATCGAAGAAATACACTATCTTGTTGATTATTACAGGATACGACTTCATGATGTTTGCTTTGCGCACGTCGCTCACTTCGCCACCTATTATAAACAGGCCTTTCTCCGGTATCACCTCGTTTACATGTATAAAATAGCGGTTTATATAGCGAATGTCGTTGAAATTGCTGATGCTGATAAGGTTGCGGGCACCTTTTGCCTTGGCTTCGTCAAGCTCGGACGTGTTGGGGGTAGTGAGTATCACTGTGTCGGCACCAAACTCGTCCTTGTGGACGTTCCTCCAATTTTCGGCATCGGTGGGAAAATCATTTGCCATTGCCGACACAAAACTCTGCAATATGCTGTTGACATCGGTGCTGATATCCGACTCTTTGTTAATAGTTTGTATATCAACATATTGCCTTATAACATCCTCTTCCAGATAGTTTACATGTTTTATAAAAAACAGCTGGTACAGCGAGTAAAGACCACATTCTAAAAGGGTGATGCCAACAGGTATTACCAAATAAATGCTCCAGAACTTGAACGAAGACTCTATCAGCAACAGCGACAGACACAGTATTACAAAAACAAGAGCGTTTGTAATTATTGTGGCAATAAGCAGATAACGGAATTTTTTGTAGCGCTGGTAGTCAAATTTGCCAAGCAGCACGCTAACCACTACCCACAGCAGCGATGCCATTATCCAAAAAAATCCCAGCGATATATGGTTGGCAAAATACTGCCACAAGCCAAATCCCAGCAGTGTTATTAGCAAATCACTGATTATCAGTATGATTTTTGAATTTTTCATCTTGCTAATGATAGTTTTTTCGTACTATTCGAAAAACTGCCGTATTGTGGAAATGATATAGTCTTGTGTTTCTCTGGTTAGCTCGGTGTGCATCGGTAGCGAAAGCACCTGTGTGGACAGCTGTTTGGCGTTGTCGAGGCTCTCGGCGGTACGCGTTATAAAATGGAATGCCTCCTGCTCCTGTAATGGCAGCGGGTAATATATCATGGAGGGTATGCCGTTTTCTTCCAAGTGCTTTTTCAGAGCGTCGCGTAAGCCGTCGGCCACTTTCAGGGTGTATTGGTGGAACACGTGGGTCGAGTTTCCGGCTTCGAAAGGCACCTCAATACCTTTCACGTCCAGCAGGTTTTGGGTGTAGTATTGGGCGGCATCGTGGCGTGCACGGCAGTATTCGTCTAAGTGCAGCAACTTTACGCCAAGTATTGCGGCCTGTATAGTATCCAAGCGCGAGTTGCAGCCTATCACAGAGTGGTAGTATTTCTTTTTCTGTCCGTGGTTGGCCACCATGCGTATGCGTTCGGCAAGGGCATCGTCGTTGGTGCACAGTGCGCCGCCGTCGCCGTAGCAGCCGAGGTTTTTCGATGGAAAGAAGGAGGTGCAGCCTATGGTGCCCATGGTGCCGGTCTTGGCTTTATGTCCGTCGGCGAAAGTGTAATCGGCACCGATAGCTTGGGCGTTGTCCTCTATTACGTACAACCCTTGCTCCTTGGCCAATTCGAGTATCGGCTCCATGTCGCAGCTCTGGCCATACAGGTGTACCGGAACTATTGCCTTGGTGTTGGAGGTGATGGCTTTTTCCACGTTTTTGCGCTCCACAAGGAAAGTCTGCGGGTTTACGTCCACCATAACGGGAGTAAGTCCCAGCAGACCAATAACTTCGGCAGTGGCCACATAGGTAAACGCCGGAACTATCACCTCGTCGCCAGGTTTCAGTTTCAGGGCCATCATGGCTATCTGCAAGGCGTCGGTGCCGTTGGCGCAAGGTATCACGTGCTTGGCTCCGAGGTATTTGGCCAGATTGTCGGCAAATTGTTTCACAGCAGGTCCGTTGATAAACTGGGTACTGTCTATCACCGTCTGTATGGCGGCGTCCACCTCGGGTTTAATCTTCTGGTACTGACCTTTGAGGTCCACCATCTGTATTTTGTCCATAAAGAATTTTCAAAGACAAGTTTTAGACAAATCTTTATCAGTATAAATTTACCAACCGAACGGGTGTTTCGACAAAGGATATTTGGCCATCGGGTGGTAATCGCCTTTAAGTCCCACGGGAGCCGCGTTGCGTATGGTATGCACTATGTTGATGCAATTGCGGGCCTCGCTTACGCGGAAGCCTTCGCCAGCAAGTATTTTCTCGTAGCTTTTGGTGTGCAACTCGGTGAACCCTTGGCTGAACTCGAACTCTTCGCCGTCAATCATTATGGTGCGGTAGGTGCGTTTTTCGCCCTGAACGGCGTTGGAGGGCAGGTGCTCAGCGTTGATACTGAGAAAATAACGCACACGGGCGTTTTTCAGTCGCAAAAATCCCGCTACGCGGTCGTGGCTGGCCACGTGAACGATGTTTTCCTGCACCGGCCCGAAAATCCACGACAGCATGTCGTAGAAATGCACCCCTATGTTGGTGGCCACGCCGCCGCTCTTGTGCTCGTCGCCTTTCCACGAGGTGTAGTACCATTTGCCGCGCGAGGTGATATAGGTGAGGTCCACATCGTAAACCTTGTCCTTGGGACCTTCGTCAATCTTCTTTTTCAACGCCACTATGGAGTCGTGCAAACGCAGCTGGAGAATGGTATATACGTTGTGTCCGGTCTCCTGCTCCATTTTCTCGAGGGCATCTATGTTCCACGGGTTGAGGACTATAGGTTTTTCGCAAATCACGTCGCAGCCCAGACGCAGACCGTAACGGGTATGCGAGTCGTGCAGGTAGTTGGGGGTGCATACAGTTACGTAATCCAACCGATTTTCGGTGCGCTGCAGTTTGGCATTGTGGCGGTCGAAAAGCTCCTGTTCGGTAAAAAACGAGGCGTCGGGGAAATAGCTGTCCATAATGCCCACGCTGTCGAAACGGTCGTAGGCCGAGAGCAGGTTGTTGCCTGTATCTTTTATGGCTTTCAGGTGTCGCGGGGCTATGTATCCGCCCACGCCTATTATTGCAAAGTTTTTCATTGGGTTTGTAGAAAGTTCAAATTGTCAAAAAAAACTCTTCGGGGCTTCCGTTGAACAGTACACGAACATTTGTTGCAACTATAAAAGATTGAAAAAGAGTTATATATGTTCCTCAAATCCGCGGAAATGTACGTTCAGTTCGTGCAGATGTTCCAAAAGTGTTCCAAGCGAGGTGCCTTCGGTCATTTTGGCAAAAGCGTTGACATCCTTGGGGAAACATTTGCCGCCATAGCCGAACTTTCCGTCGGGTCCGGGGACGTATGTGTGTGTGTCGTTGATATAGCCCGAAAGGAGTACTCCGGTATGCACCTTGCGCCAGTCGGCACCCATTTTCTCACAGTATTCACGGCAAGCGTTGAAATAGGTTACCTTGTACGCGCCGAACACATTGTGCATATACTTGGTAAGCTCGGCTTCGAGGGGTGTCATAACGGTGAACTTTTTACCCACGAAAATTTTGGTGAGCAGCTCGTGTGCGCCGGTGAATACCATAGTCTGTTTTTTGAAGTCCTCAATAAAGGTGCGCTCGGTAAGGAATTCAGGCATATAGCATACCTGATGGCCCGTTTCTTTCGAAAGGCGGTCGCTTGTGCCGGGGAGTATGGTGGTGCGAACAAACACTGGCACATCGGGGAGCTTGGTGATAAGCTCTTTCATAAGTGTGAGGTCTTGCGTACCGTCGTCTTCGGTAGGCACGTGTATCTGCAAAAAAGCGATGTCGATATTGCTCAGGTCGTCATTGTATCCTTTTTGGGGGTCGCTGATAAAGAGTTTGCACTCGGGGTTGTTGTGTTCAAGCCAATCTTTCAAGGCTCCACCCACGAAACCGCATCCAATAATTCCAACGTTAATCATAATCTATGTTTTAAAGTGTTTTTTTTCAATTGTTATTTGTTTCTTTTTGATATAGCAGCTGTCGGCCTTTATTACCTGTTGCCATACATGCTTTCGTAGTATTTCTCGTACTCGCCGGAGGTTATGTTGTCCATCCACTCCTGATTGTCGAGGTACCAGCGCACGGTTTTTTCGATGCCTTCCTCAAACTGCAGGCTGGGCTCCCAACCGAGCTCGTTTTTCAGCTTGGTGCTGTCTATGGCGTAGCGCAGGTCGTGTCCGGCGCGGTCGGTAACATAGGTTATCAGTTTTTCGGAATAACCTTCGGGGTTACCCAAAATTTTGTCCACAGTCTTGATAATCACTTTGACAAGGTCTATATTTTTCCATTCGTTGAACCCGCCTATGTTGTATGTTTCGGCTATCTTGCCTTTGTGGAAAATAATGTCGATGGCACGTGCGTGGTCTTCGACAAACAGCCAGTCGCGCACGTTTTCGCCCTTGCCGTACACCGGAAGGGGTTTGTCATGACGTATATTGTTGATAAACAGAGGTATCAGTTTTTCAGGAAACTGGTAAGGACCATAATTGTTGGAGCAGTTGGTAACAACTGTGGGCAGACCGTAGGTGTCGTGGAAAGCACGTACAAAATGGTCGCTGCTGGCTTTGGCTGCAGAGTATGGCGAATGTGGCTGATACTTAGTGTCTTCGGTGAAAAACTTATCACCGTATGGCGGATTGCCTTCGGGTTTGGTAAGCTCAAGGGCGCCATAAACCTCATCGGTGGAGATATGGTAGAAACGCTTGTTGTCCCAATGGCCGTCCCAGGTAACTTTGGCTGCCTGCAACAGGCTCAGGGTGCCCATTACATTTGTTTTGGCAAAAGTGAAAGGGTCTTTTATGCTGCGGTCCACGTGGCTCTCGGCGGCAAGGTGTATCACGCCGTCTATATCGTACTGCTCAAACACTTCCAACATTTTGTCGTAGTCGCAAATGTCGGCCTTTACAAAAACATAGTTGGGCCTGTTTTCCACATCTTTCAGGTTAGCCAGATTGCCGGCGTATGTAAGTTTGTCGAGGTTAACTATCTTGTAATCAGGATATTTATTTATAAACAAACGAACCACATGCGAGCCTATGAAACCAGCGCCGCCGGTTATCAAAATATTTTTCATTTACTTGATTTTAAAAGTTTTATACATGTTTTTAGGGAGTCTTTCCAATAAGGCACCTTTGCTCCTGCTTGTTTAATTTTTTCTTTAGACAGAACACTGTATGCCGGACGCTTTGTTGGCGAAGGGTATTTGTCGGATTCTATGGCATTTACGGTTACACTGATACCACTTTCCTCAAAAATTGCCTTAGCAAAATCGTACCACGAAACGGCACCTTCGTTGGAGAAATGGTATATATTGAATCCATTCACCCCGTTGTCAAGCACGGTCATCAGTGCGCGTGCAAGGTCGGTGGCGTAGGTGGGCGAGCCCACTTGGTCGTAAACCACGTTTAGCGAGTCGCGTTCGCCTGCCACACGCAACATTGTTTTTACAAAATTGCCCCCAAACTCGGAATAGAGCCATGCGGTACGGATTATTGCCACGTCGCAACCCGTTGATTCCAAAGCTTTTTCGCCGTTGAGTTTGGTTTTGCCATAAACCCCCGTTGGTGCTGTGGGGTATGTCTCTTTCAGTGGGTGGCAACCCTCGCCGCAAAAGACGTAGTCGGTGGAGATGTGCACCAGCGGAATGGAGTAGTTTTTTGCCACCTCTCCCAACACCTTGGTTCCATGACAGTTGATTTTTTCGGCCAGCTCCGGTTCCGTTTCGGCACGGTCCACGGCGGTGTAGGCGGCACAGTTCACTATTGCTTGCACACCGTTTTCCCGCACAAAAGCCTCAATCATGACTTTTTCGGTAATGTCCATTTCCGGCATATCGGTGAAAAAGAATGTATGCTGCGGATATTCTTCACTTATCTTCCGCACCGACCTGCCAAGCTGACCGTTGGCACCTGTAACGAGAATTTTCATCGGCAGTTAATATTTAAACCCCAAGGTATCAGCAACATCCGAAAGCAAAGGATGATGTTTGTCCTTTTCGGAGAGGATAACTTCGTTGGCAGGTATTTGCCAGTCTATACCCAAAGCAGGGTCGTTCCAAGCAATGGCGCCCTCGCTCTGCGGTGTGTAGAAATTGTCGCATTTATACTGAAACACAGCCTCTTGGCTAAGAACGGCAAAACCATGTGCCATACCCTTGGGCATAAAAAACTGGCGATGATTTTCGGCACTCAGCTCCACTGCCACATGCTGGCCGAAAGTGAGCGAGCCTTTGCGTATGTCCACGGCCACGTCGAGCACCGTGCCGCTAACCACACGTACCAGCTTACTTTGGGCGTAGGGTGGTTTTTGGAAATGCAGTCCGCGAACCACACCGTATCGCGATTTGGACTCGTTGTCCTGCACAAAATCCACATTCACCACCTTTTCGGCAAAGTCGCGTGCGTTAAACGACTCGAAGAAATATCCCCGTTCGTCGCCGAAAATCCTTGGTTCTATGATAAATACGCCCGGAATAGCTGTTTTTATCACTTCCATTGTTTAAAATCCCTTTTCGGCCAGACGCATAAGGTACTGACCATATTGGTTTTTAATCATTGGCTGAGCTATCTCTTTCAGCCGTTCGGCGGAAATCCACCCTTTTTCGAATGCTATGCTCTCGAGGCATGCCACTTTCAGTCCCTGACGTTTTTCCAGCACTTCGATAAAAGTTGAGGCTTCGGAGAGGGAGTCGTGGGTGCCGGTGTCGAGCCAAGCGAAACCACGTTTGAAGATATTCACTTTCAGCTGTTTGTCTTCCAGAAAACGCTGGTTTACGGTGGTTATCTCCAGTTCGCCACGTGCCGAGGGTTTTATGCTTTTGGCCACCTGCACCACCTTGCTGGGATAGAAATACAACCCCACCACGGCGTAGTTGCTTTTGGGGTTCTGCGGTTTTTCCTCAATAGAGAGGCAGTTGCCATTTTTGTCGAACTCGGCCACGCCGTAGCGTTCGGGGTCGGCCACCCAGTAGCCGAACACCGTGGCTTTGTTTTCTTTCTCCACATTGTCCACAGCCTCTTTCAGCAGCTCGGAGAACCCGTTGCCTTGGAAAATATTGTCGCCAAGCACGAGGCACACCGAGTCGTTGCCAATAAACTCCTCGCCAATGATAAAAGCTTGTGCAAGTCCATCGGGCGATGGCTGTTCGGCGTATGAGAAATTTACGCCGTAGTCGGAGCCGTCGCCAAGCAGACGTTGGAAACCCGGCAAATCCTGAGGGGTGGAGATAATAAGTATGTCGCGGATGCCTGCCAGCATCAAGGCCGAGATGGGGTAGTACACCATCGGTTTGTCGTAAATGGGCAGCAATTGTTTGCTGACGCCTTTGGTAATGGGATACAGCCTTGTTCCCGACCCTCCGGCCAAAACTATTCCTTTCATTTGTTTTTTTTATTTTTTCAGACGTATACGTTTTTTTGTCTTTGTTCCATCTTCGCCGTAAACATAGCCGTAGCCGTAGCCATAGCCGTAGCCACTGCCGTAGCCATAGCCGTAGCGGTGTTTGAGCAGCGGCACGTCGGTGAGCACAATGGCCATGTTGGCAAGTTTCTTGTCGTCGTAGAGTTGCTGTACAAACGGGAACATGCGTTTGTTGAACACTTTAACCCTCATCACATACAGTGTAAGGTCAACACAACGGTTGATGATGGCGGCGTCGGCAACAATATTGGACGGAGCCGAGTCGAACACCACATAGTCGTAACGTTCTTTAAGCTCGTTGATAAGCTGGTCGAAATCTGGCAGATACAGCAATTGGGTAACATTGGGCGCTATTTTTTCGCACACTATGTAGTCGAGGTTCGACGACAAATTGCTGTGGTTTATGATGCTGTCGAGATTTTTCTCGTTGCTTATCAGATATTCTATAACGCCGTGGCGGTTCGACTTGTCGATTATTTTTGACAGCGAGCGTTTGCGGCAGTCCAAGTCTATAAGCACCACCTTTTTGCCAAGATAAGCCATTGTGGTGGCAAAGTTCATGGCAGTGTAGGTCTTGCCTTCGTGCGGCAACGACGACAGGAACTGAATAACCTTTTTGTCGTTTGAACGAAGGAAGAACTGCACGTTGGAGTACATTATGCGGAAAGCCTCGGTAATGGTGTCGGTGCCACTTTCGGTAACAACGAGCTCCTGTCCTTCTTGTTCTTTGCTTTTCTGCGGTATTTCGCAAAGTATTGGGATGGAGAGACTTTTTTCCACTTCGGTCTTGGATTTCAGGCGGTCGTCAAGCAGAACAAGGAGCAGCATAATAGCAAGCGGTATGGCCAATCCGGTAACCACACCCATTGTCATATACTTGCGTTTGTCGGGCGATATGCGCGATGTGGCGCCGGCTGCCTCAACGGTTTTAGCCACGTCTTCGGAAACGGCAAGTGCCAAGGCCACTTCCTCACGTTTGTTCAGCAGGTAGAGGTAAAGCGACTCTTTTATTTTCTGCTGGCGCATAACGTCGGCCACGGCCTTTTCGCTGTTGTTGATGTTGCTTACAAACTGGCGTGCCTGATTTTCCTGACGGTGGGCGTTTTGTATGCGCATACGCAGCGACTGCTGCATGTTTTTCACCACCACGTTCACTCCTTCGCGTGCCGATTCCAGCGACTGTGCCAGACGTTTTGTGGCGGGGTTGTTCTCGCCGTGTATCGAGAGCGACTCGTCGTACTGCATCTTGGCGTCGTTGTATTTTTCTATAACGCGTTGCAATGCCGAGTTTTGGGCATCTACCAGCGGCAGGTAGTCGTTGCGCTTGCTGGGGTCGTCGAGCTGGGCTTTCACATAGTTGAGACTGGAGAGCTCCGATTCGAGCAAAAGGGCGTCGTCCTGATATTTGTTGCTCTTTTCGATATACATCTCCGAGGCTGTGGCAGTGGTGGAGGCGGCGTATGGCACTCCCGATGCGCGGCGAATGTTGTCTATCTTCGACTCCACCGTTTCCAGTTCGCCGTATATGGCACTGATACGTCCAAGTATGAACTCCTCTGTGTTACGTGTTTTTTGTTTTTTGTCTTCGTTGGCGTCTTCGTTGTAGGCGGCAATCAGGGTGTCTATTATCTCCCTCGATTTGAGGTAGTTCTCGCTTGTGAGCGAAATCTGCACCACGCCTTTGGTGGTTGAGCTGATGCTGTTCACTGCCAAGTTGCCGACAATTTCGGCGGCACGCACGTGCGACGGCTCGTAGGTTATGCTGATTGGGTGAGCGTTGTAGAAACAGGCTCCGAGCTGGTCGGTGCGGTCGATAACAAAATTGTGGTTGTCGTCGAGTTTTTGCGCCGCTCCGAAAGAGGCCTTTTTGGTTCCGCCGCCATTTATGGTGTAGGTGTATTCGTTGTGCGACACTGGCACCACATCCATCGCTACCGACACGTCGTCGGCAACATTGTTGTTTTTGTCGAAAATGGCCAGTCGCACCGGGGTGTCGTCGTAATATTCGTATTTTTTGAACAGCGAAACATACTTGTATGCCGGCTGCAGGTTCAGACGATGGACCACATTTTCCATCAGGCGTACCGAACGCAGGATATAAATTTCGTTTTCGATTTTGTAGCTCATCTGGCGGTCGCCGCCTCCGGGGCTGTTGCTAAGCAAGCTCGACACGTCCTCGGCTTTCGACATATTGTCGGCCCTGATAAGGATAAGCGCCGACTCTTGGTAGATACGTGGTTTGGTTTTGTAGATAAACATGGCCACTCCCACACATATCACTATCGATATAACGAACCAATACCAGTTGTTTATGAACATAAACAAGAGGTCCTTGAAAGAGAATCGCGATGTCTCTTTGTCGAAATCGCTGTTATGCTGGTTGGTCAGCATTCCATTGTTGTTTGTTTCCACGGCTAATACTAATATTATTTAAAGAAAATGTAAACAAAAGTAAGAATCGATGTTGCGAAGGAGAGCACGCTGGTAACCACGGTGAGCGGGGTGAGGTCGAGTGTGGCCTGACGTTTCATGCGGTCGTTGGGTTCCACGTAGATGATGTCGTTTTGGCATACGTAGTAGTAGGGCGAGTCGAAAAGGTCTTTCGAGGTGAGGTCCACGGTGCCTATTTCGCGGTATCCGTCCATTTCGCGGATGATGGTTACGTTTTTGCGTTTGCCTGAGATGTCGAGGTCGCCGCACATGGCGATGGCTTGCAGCAGCGTAAGGCGCTCACCTTTCATCATGTTGGTGTTTCCGGCGTTGTTCATCGTCATTTTTCCTGTGGCGCCGAGGGTGTAGAACCTGAAATTCTGCAAGTTGACGGTAACACGGGGTTCGGGCACCAGTTCTTCTTTAGCCAGAAGCACTTCGAGGGTGTCGCGCAGCTGTTCGCGGGTCATGCCGGTAACTTTCAGCAGTCCCAAATACGGGAAATTTATTTCGCCGTTGCGGTCCACGAGGTAGCCTTGTGCCGAGGAGCTTGACCCACCGTTGGAGCCACCAAAACTTCCGCCAGTTTCGTTGGTTTTGTTGAACGATGCCACATTGGCGCCGAGCACTGTGCTCGAAACATAGATGCCAAGCAAGTCGTCAACCTGTATTTTACTAGAGTATTGAGCGGCTATTGCCACTTTTTCGTCGCGAGGGGCGTCCTGTATGTACACAATGTCCTTGGGCACGGAACACGAAGCCATTACTGCAACAATTGAGCCTAAAGCGATTAACTTGTTGATTTTCATTGTTTTTAAATATATATCAATACTGATTTTGTTTCGGATTAGACGACGTAAAGGACAAAATTAATGGTCGAACACGCATGGAAGCTTGATTTTATCGT
>ERZ842401.4454-NODE-4454-length-16291-cov-4.814548_pt1 | contig 16291 bp, 14 predicted proteins | sample MGYA00521270_ERZ842401 | MGnify/ENA primary metagenome ERZ842401 (study PRJEB31892, sample SAMEA3878208) | bioreactor metagenome | biome: Moose rumen | place: Sweden | collected 2011-10 | study: EMG produced TPA metagenomics assembly of the PRJEB12797 data set...
TCCTACCAAAATATGCAAAAAAGCCCAGATGTTCTGGACTTTTTTGACAGGCTGATTCGTGCCATGTTGGCACGAATTTCTAAAAGAACGTGACCGTAGATTTGAGCCGAGTTGGCTCAAATTTCTGACGGCAGATGATTGTGAAGGAAGTCGAACAGGCGTTCGGCTTCTTTTTTATTTGGGAGGTAATGGAAAAAGAATCGCACCGCCCCGGTGCATGGAAATCCCATTGACCGACGGCGGGAACGGAGCAAAAAAGGACGGGAGGTGAAAAACGGGAGCTATGATTTTTGCTGCTTTCTCCGGGCAACCGAAGAAATGAAATCCACTTGAGACAAACCAAAATTTACGATGCAAATACGGGTGCGGGCGTATGAATACGGTTCCCTGCGCGGGTTGTACGGCGATCGAATTCGCAAGGTTAGCCGCGCGGCGGGAGCCGTTTCTGTTTCCGGGAAAAGAAGGACGATCGGCACAGCCGATGTCCTTGCAAGCATCGCCTTTGTATCCACAAACGCAGCTTGTTAGGACTGCCGCCCTAATACCCGTATGCCGCAAGCGGGATACCGTCTTTGGCGTTTTCTGCTTTGCGGTGCAAATCAAACTTGAAAGGAGGTGAATCCATGCGAAGCAGAACCGTCGATATTCATATCATGCTGAACGAAGAAGAAGGCCAAAGATTTAACGATCTTTGCAAGCGAACAGGGTTATCCCATGCCGGACTGATTCGAAAAATGGTCTTGAACTGTCCGATCAAGGAACGTCCCAACGCCGACTTCCTGACGCTGGCAGACGCCATTGATAAGATCGGCATCAACTTCAATCAGCTTGTCCGAAAGGCGAATACAACCGGCACGGTGCAGGATCACGATCTCAAAGAAGCAAAACACGTCTATCAGCAAGTTTTGCGCCTCATCTTTGTATTTTGCTTTATACGAAACACTACCGGTTGCAGAGTAGCCTGATTGACCTGCTGTTCCGCCTAATGTATAGGTTTCTTCTGTACTGCCATCTGTGTCAGTCAGCGGGCGAAAATCTTCAATACGTCTCTTGTATGAAGCAATATTTTTAGGATTTGAATGAGAAGAATAGAATTCAATCTCACAATTCTTATTTCTTCATGTTTTTTCTCCTTATCTTTTTGATTTGTTGCGCAGAACAATCCGGTGCGCTCGAATTGTTCCTTGCGATTCGAAGTAAGCGCTTCGCTGTACGAAATCCATTAAACCACGCCAATTATTAAAAAGTCCTTAAGAGGATCATTTATTCTGTATTTTTATAATGTTCAGTGTTGACCGGTGCTTTGAAGGTTTAAGCAGAGATTCCTTATTCTCAAAATAAATCTTTGACCATGGAAAATGCACAACGGCAGAAGCAGCGCAAAGAGCGAACCATGAAAAAATTACAACCAATCAGAAAAATTAAGGACTTCTTAATAGTTTGCTGCTATACTGAAAAATAAATAGCTGCAGAGCGCTTTTTGTGGTATAATTTTTAGGGGAGAGCCTATGTTTTTTGATATTCTGAAAAGAGATTTGAAACGTAAACCGCTGACAAACATCATCATGCTGTTGTTTGTCGTATTGTCTGTGGTTTTTATTTCTTCGAGCGTGAACAACCTCTTTGCGTTATTCGGTTCTCTTGATCGCTATTTTGAAAAAGCGGGGATCGGGGATTATATCGTTTTTGAACTATACGGAGGAAATGTAACTGTTAGAGACGCAATCGAGGATGTTGAAGCGGTAAAAGGCATCCGGACAGAAGAAGTTATCCTTACTTCCTACAAATTTGATACGGATCAAGCAGAGGTTCATAATGAAGCCCTAATCAGTTGCCCCTCACAGCAGGCGTATTTTGTTTTTGATAGTAAAAATGAGAAGATAACATCGGTGCAGGACGGATACGTGTATGTACGACAATCAGCGCTGGATCAGTCCGGTGCAAAAGTCGGCGATCGGGTTGCGCTGACGGTTCATAATATCCCCTATACGTTCATCGTAAAGGATACCTTGAAAGACGCCTTGCTCGGTATAGAGAGAACCAATGTAAGGTTTTTGATTTCCGATCAGGATTATCAAACAATTAAGAACGAGATTGAGAAATCCGGTGTAGAGCAGGAGACCTTGTCCTATTTCCATATAATTGATTTTCAAACGGATAGCAGCGACAATGTTGAATTGTTGGAAGAAGCATTGTCTGCCTGCAATAAGGTGCGCAACAATGACAGTCGTAAGGCCTTTCGGAACTTTTACTTGGCAGATATGCTCGTTGTCGGAATCCTGGTGGCAGCCAGTTTCGGTCTGATACTGATCGCCGTTACGGTTCTCGGCTTTACAATCAGTTCAACACTCAACAGGGAGTTCCGACAGATTGGTATTCTGAAAGCAATCGGTATTTCAAATAGTAAAATTCGTTTGATTTTTTTGGTTAAGTATCTGATCATTGCCGTTGTCGGTGCAATCGTCGGGTTGGTTCTTTCATTCCCGTTCGGAGCGCTGATGCAAAAGGATATATCGAAAAGTATCCTGATAGAAAATGAAAACGCAGTATTGATCAGAGTGCTTTGCTCGATATTTGTGACGTGCTTGATACTGGCGTTCAGCTTATTATGTACGCGCAAGGTCATTCGTTTCACCCCGATGGATGCATTCCGATCCGGGGCAACCGGTGTACGTTATCAGAGAAAAAACGTGATCCGCCTTAGCAAATCACGCATCTCGACTGCGATACTCATGGCAGCGAATGATATACTCAGCAACAAAAGGCAAACCGCATTAATGGCTTTTGTTTTTTTCATCGGTATGGTCCTGTTGATGGTCCTTATGAATACGTCTTCCACAATGACGAGCAAACATATGCTTACGGATATGGATGCGGATATATCATTTGATATGACAATTGAAGAAAAAAACCTAGATCGTTTCAAATATGCCGCTGTGGATGGAAGAGATGAAGTAAACAAAGACGTTGCAAACATAGAAACGATGCTTGCGGAAGAAGGATGGCAGGCAGATTGCATTATCGAACCGAGGTTAAGAGCGAGCGTGTATGCAAAAGAGAATCCCCGAATAATACTGCAAGTTTTTTGCAGAGAAGGCGTAAACGGCTCGCCGGATATGTATTCATATATTGAAGGAAGTGCCCCGCAAAGCAAGGATGAAATTGCGATTTCTTATAGGGTGGCTGAGAGATTAGGATTGAAGATCGGCGATCGGATTATCGTTGATACTGCGGATGACAAAGACAATTCAAACGCTGAATCAGAGCGCATCATTACGGCACTTTATCAGGATTTTCTTTTGATTCAATGGGGAAGCGTCCGTCTGTATCCCGATCAAAGCTATAATTATGAGAGTTTATACGATGTGCTGCCTGCAAGCATTGTCTTTAAGGATAATCCGGGCACTGCGGAAGTAGGGCGGCGTGTTAAGCAACTTCGCGAGAAATACTCGGAAAAATATATCGTGCGGACAGCATCCGAACAGATATTGGCATGGTGGGGGGACGAACTCGACAAAATCAATGCCGTTGAGGATATGTTGCTGCTGGTTGTTGCTCTGATCAATATTCTGATTGCAGCCCTGATGGAGCTATCCTTCCTCACAAAGGAGCGCGGCGAGATTGCCATGCTCAAGGCGATCGGTTTTAAAGATGGTACGATTATTCTATGGCAGGTACTGCGTATCGGAATGGTGCTGACGATTGCAACCTTGTTGGCGATTGCTTTGGCCGGTCCGTTGGGACGTCTGACATTGGGCGGGGTTTTCCATTATTGCGGCATTGCCAAACTGGTTTTTGTTCCGAATGTTTTGAAGAACTATATCGTTTATCCTGCCATCATTTTTGCCGCGACGATATTCGGTGCGTTCCTTGTAGCATTAGGCGTCAGAAAGATTCATTCAAAAGAAATCAATTCGGTAGAGTAAGGAGAACTGCAATGGCGAGAATTCTTGAAGTAAAAGACCTTTGCAAAACATATGTCGTAAGGAAGAGACAAAACAATGTATTGCGCAATATCTCCTTTTCGGTGGAAGAAGGCGAGATGGTTGCCGTTATGGGCCCATCGGGATGCGGCAAGAGCACTCTGCTGTATACCGTCTCCGGCATGGACAGTATGACGGCAGGAACGGTCATGTTTAATGGCAAAGATCTTTCCAAACTGCAGCCCAACGAGCTCGCTGCACTCAGATTGAATGAAATGGGTTTCGTTTTTCAGCAGATGTATCTGTTAAGCAACTTAAGCATATTGGGTAATATCATTCTGCCTGCGCGCCAGTGCAAGAAAGAAAGACTGTCTGTAAAAGAAAAGGTGGAAAGTGGCAAGAATTTAATGCGCAAGTTGGGGATCATTGAGATTGCCGATAACGACATCAGCGAAGCCTCGGGCGGTCAGCTGCAAAGAGCGTGTATTTGCCGCAGTTTGATCAATAATCCAAAGCTGATTTTTGCCGACGAACCGACAGGCGCATTGAACCGCCAAAGTTCAAATGAGGTAATGGATGAGCTGTGCAAAATCAATGCGCTAGGTACGACTGTCTTACTTGTCACGCATGATATAAAAGTTGCTTCGCGGTGTTCAAGAGTATTATATCTTGTTGACGGAAACATCAAAGGAGAGTATAATTTAATAGATACAGATAAACGAACAAGAGAGCGCGTGCTGAGCAACTGGCTGTTTGATCAGGGATGGTAGGAAAAGGCGAAATATGGTTGATATCTTAATTGTTGAAGACAATGCTGAAATGGCTTTTCTGCTTCGCGATTTTCTGCAAGCGGAGGGATATTCGGTTAAAAACTGTCTCGATGGAGAAAGCGCGCTGCGGGAATTTGAAGCCGACGGGGCAAAACTGGTAATTCTTGATATCATGCTTCCGGGGCTCGACGGCTTTGGCGTGTGCAGTAAAATTCGCGAAAAAGTCAATACGCCAATCATTATCGTCAGCGCAAAAAAATGAGAAGGACGATAAACTGAAGGGACTGATCCTCGGCGCGGATGATTACATTGAAAAACCGTATGACATCGATCTTTTGATAGCGAAAATCAAAGGAATTTTTTCAAGACATTATCAATCCGATTTGATATCCGACGGTTTTTTGCGAATTGATAAAACCAAACGAATTGCTTATAAAAAGGACGAGCAACTGGATCTCTCGCAAAAAGAGTATGAGCTTCTGCTTTTACTGATGGAGAATTCCGGTAAAACGCTCAATAAAGAATTCCTGTTTCACCAAATTTGGGGCTTGGATTGTTTTTCCGAAATGCAAACGCTGACCGTGCATATCAAGTGGCTGCGGCAGAAGATAGAGACTGATCCGAAAACACCGAAACATATTGTGACGGTATGGGGGTTGGGCTATCGCTATGAGAGGTAAGCATGAAAAGCTTTGTTAAACTGGCAGTTGTCGTGATCGTGGTTTTGGCGTTGATCCTGATCGGTACAAATGTGATCCTGCATACTGTGAGCAACAGCGAATCCAACTATCAGTACCGGGTTGATATAAAGCGCATTGCAGACAGAATCGCAAAGGGCGAAACGATCGATCTCAGTAAAGACTACCCGAAGACACAGATTACGAAATATGAGAAACAGGATGGCACGTTCTCCGGCACCTTTCAGGAAAGCAACAGTGAATATGCAATCGAAGTCATCAATGGCAGTTTGTATCGTTTCGATTATTCCGATCAAAATACAAATCGCGAAGCAATCAGAGTATTCAATATATGCTTCGGCATCGTATCTGCTTTTTTGATTGGCATATTATTATTTATCGGCTTCAAAATCATACGCCCGTTTGAGAAAATCAGCAGCTATTCTATTGATTTAGCCAAAGGCAATCTCGTCGCTCCGATCGAAGCGGAAAAGACAGAGTTTTTTGGAAGATTTCTTTGGGGACTTGATCTTTTGCGCGAGAAATTGGAAAGCCGGCGGAATGCGGAGCTTGCGCTGCAAAAGCAAAACAAGACAATGGTGCTTTCGCTTTCGCATGATATTAAAACTCCTTTGAGCCTAATTGAGCTTTATTCCAAGGCACTGGAAAAAGGGTTGTATCAGGATGAGCAAAAAAAGAAAGAAGTTGTACAAAGCATCTGCGCAAAATGCGAAGATATTCGAGCGTATATAGATGGGATTGTCAAGACTACAAGCGAAGAGTTTTTGGAACTTGAAGTACACAATTCAGAATTCTATCTGTCTGAATATATCAAAGCTGTAAAGGCATATTACACAGACAAGCTTGCCATGCTAAAGATCAGGTTCTCAGTCAGCAGCTTTTCCGATTGCCTTCTTTCGGGGGATATGGATCGATCCGTCGAAGTGATACAAAACATTATGGAGAATGCAATCAAATACGGCGACGGCAAAATAATCGAGATTGCATTTTCAAGGGAAGAAAACTGCCAGCTGATCCATATCAGCAACAGCGGATGTACGTTATCTGACGAAGAGATCCCTCATATCTTCGACAGTTTCTGGCGCGGTTCCAATGTGGGGGTCAAGAACGGAAGCGGTCTGGGTCTCTATATCTGCCGCGCACTGATGCATAAAATGGACGGGGATATTTATGCGGAAGTTCGGGAAGGAAATATGATCGTTACCACCGTTTTTTCATTAGCATAAAACAGGTTACTGTTCTCCGATCGCAGATTCCGCGGCCGGCACATCGGATTCATTGAACAACGTCCATAAAACTCAGTCAGATAGGCACTTAACGTCCGTTACCAAGTTAGACGGACCTTATTGAATACGCAAAAACTCACCTTCCGATCCTGCTCGGAACGCAGATCACCGTTTCCCGGAAGCAGCTCCCGCGTCCGGTGCATCGGATACATTGAACAGCAAAAAGCTCCCAAGCCGGGAGCGTTTTTGATCTGCAAAGATACGTATATTAGAGTTCTCCTGCAAATTGCAAAAGTGTGAATTACCGTCAGATTTTCATTGAAAAAGTGTTTTTTCTTTCTGTTTTTCTTTTGAAAAAATGTTTCAAATGACGCATGCTGATATTTGTGCCTGACAAGCCGGTATTCTTCACGCCCACCGGTATACAGCTGCAATCGTTTTTTCATCCTGCATTTTGATAACGAAGTTTCCTTGAAGCATTTTGTCCGCGTTTCCATCCCGGTACATTACGAAATAGGTCGATGTAATAAACTCATGCAGGCATCTCGCGTTGTAGACGTTCACACCGGTAAGCTCAAACGGACCGTTCAGTACGATGCAGTTCTTTTCAAGCGCAGACCGGATGATGGAATCGGTCTCCTGATGGAATGTCTCTGCCGCGCTCATTACGCTGCTGAGAATTGCTTCTTTTTCAGGGAAAATGCCGTCGGAAGGTTCGATATCCTTTATGACGGTAAGAATCGTCGGACGGTCGGCAGTCTCGAAGCGATAGACGCCCGCGCCGCGCAGCGCGTTTATCATGAGCGCGCCGGTAAAGTAACTGGAGATTCTGATCGGAAACAAATGTTTCGGATTTGTCATCACTTCACGCACTTGCCCGATCAATGCACCAGCCTTGTTTTTATCAAGCTGTTTCAAAACCTGCCATTCCACATAGTTTGCAGTCCCCTCAATTTCCTCCACCTTGCTTTCGTAGGAGAACTCATAAGGGTACTTCATTTGTCTCAGCTTTCTCAGCGCCAGCAATTCCTTCAAGGCGGAACCGTCAAAGCGTTCCGATAAAGCAAGCAACAGCGCATTTTCACGCAGCTTGAGACTCAGGTTTTCGGCATTATATTGATAATGATACAGAGCTTCAATCTCATTCGGCCAACAGTTCCAGCCCATGATGCTCTGATAACCGTGGAACATTTCATGCACGATCTTTGAAGTCAATACGGATTTGTCCAGTTCTTGCTGAACCATCCATATTGCGATTTGCTCCCCTTCATAGACGATGGATGTGTTTGCGCAGAACGCATCAGTCTTTTCGACATAATGCCCGTCGAAATAGCACTTCTCATCATCGTACAAGGCGAATTTCAACGGTTTGAAACCAGGCCAGATGCTGTTCAGATCCAGTGATGAGATCGTTTCTTTTACCTGTATATACTGCAATTCGAGATTCAAAAAAACACCCTCACATGTCGCGATTTGTCGAGAAGATTATACCATGCTTCCGAATCGGTTTCAATCATTTGAAAGGATCATTCCATAAGAGTGACAGTAACACAATACAGCGCAGCCCGGAGTTTTCGGAATGCGCTTTGCTGTTTAGGGCAGCGAAAAGTTTTCGTTACCTGTATAAGGAACCTTCTCTCATATGATATTCGACGGAATAAAGCTGTTTTTTTCGTCAATCGGAAGCGGCACGTCCGTCATGCAGACAATACCGCCGTTTCCGACGTGCTTTTCGGTTTCTTTCAAAACGGAAAATGCGCGCAGCAGTTTGCGATCCGGCTCGCTCGCTTTTTTGATCTCCACCGGATGCAGAACGCCGTTCTCTTCCGCGATGAGATCGATCTCTTTCATGTTCTGATCCCGGTAGAAATTGAGATTGACCTTGTTCTTCCCGTAAGCGACGTTCCGAACAAACTCGCCGACCACATGATTCTCGTAATAATGCCCCGCGGCTGCTCCGTTCATCAGAACATCCCGGGATGTCCACGAGGACAGATACGCGCAGAGTCCGGTATCGCAGAAATACAGCTTCGGCGTCTTGATCAGCCGTTTCAGCTCATTGGAAGAATACGGCTCCAGCAGCGTGATAATGCCCATCGACTGCAGGACTTTTACCCACTCCTTCGCCGTGGCGCCGGTTACGCCTGCGGAAACCGCAAGATCATTGTAATTCAAAAGCTGCCCCGTAAAAGCCGCGCATGCTCTTAAGAACTTACGGAATCCTTCCGTATCGGTGATTCCGTTGTCGTCGACGGCGTCACGCATCAGATAGGTCTCAATGTAGGAATTGAAGTATTCCTGCATCTGTTCCTGATCCAGCGCCTGTACGTCGGGCATGCCTCCGCGCCAGATCCGCTCAAACGTATCGACGATGTTGTTCTCCGGGAACATCCGCTTCCGGTCCGCCCATGCGGAAAAAGAAAAGTCGATATCATTCTCCGGATAGATCCCCAGAAGTTCATGCTGCGAAAGGCTGTACATCTTCAGAACACAGAGGCGGCCGGCAAGGGAGTCGCCGGCTTTCTTCATCAGCTTTTTGCTCTGCAATCCGGTCAGCCAGAACAGGCCCTTTTCTTCACTCTCGTCGCAAAGAATTTTGATGCGTTCAAACAGTTCGGGCGCTTTCTGAATCTCGTCGATCAGAATCGGCGGGCGATAGGTCTGCAGGAACAGCTTCGGATCCGACTGAGCAAACTGCCGAAGCTGCGTATCGTCCATCGTGACATAGGCACGATTCTGATCCTTTGCAAGCTGCTTCAGCATGGTAGATTTGCCGACCTGTCTCGCACCGACCACCATGACCGCCTTGAATGCCTCACTCATACGCAAAAACTTGCGTTCCAGTTCACGACGGATATAGATCATAATCCCGCTCCTTTTTAACGTTAAAATGAAGTTGACTATATTTTAACCTAACTTTCTAATACTGTCAATAGCGGCTGTGCGCGTTTTTGCCTGATGATCGGCATTCGGTTTCCGAAAAATGTTCGGACATATGTATTACCCTTTCAATATACGTTCTGTTATTTTTCTTTTCTTTAAGTACGTTTAAGGAAGACGGGATATGATACGGACAGAACAGCGGGAGAACCGTCTGATTCGAGGATTTGAACAACAGAAAGGATGAGGATGCATGAAAAAAAGATGGATCGGGATCGCGGCAATGATCCTTGCTATTTTGCTGGCGGTTGCCTGCACGACGGGCAGCACGATGACCGAAACGACGGAAACGACAGGCGAAGCGGGTTCCCCTCCCGACGGCATGGGCGAACCGCCTTCCGGCGGAATGCCGAGCGGTCCCGGCGGTGGCCCCGGCGGCGGCAGCAGCGCGGATATTGACTATAAGGGTTCGGTCGAGATCGCTTCCTCGGAAACGCAGGAGGATCAGATCTATGAGAGCACGACATCCGATGAAAGCGCGTTGTTGATCACCGCAAACGACGCAGTCGTGATCGCGAATCCGACGGTCACCAAGGCCGGTGATTCCGACGGCGGCGACAACTGCAATTTCTACGGGCTGAACGCGGCGGTGCTCTGTAAAGACGGCGCCGACGTGACCATCACCGGCGGCACGATCACGTCCTCCGCGTCCGGCGCGAACGGCGTGTTCTGCTACGGCGGCAACGGCGGGCAAAACGGTGCGGACGGCGACGGCACGACCGTGACGGTTTCCGATACCGTAATCACCACGACGGGCAGCGGGTCCGGCGGCATCATGACGACCGGAGGCGGCATTACCTATGCGTACGATCTGACCGTCACCACGTCCGGACAGTCCTCGGCGGCGATCCGCACCGATCGCGGCGGCGGCTGGGTGTATGTCGACGGCGGAACCTATACCTCGAACGGGCTTGGTTCCCCGGCGATCTATTCCACTGCGGAGATCCACGTCGCTAACGCGACGCTCGTCTCGAATCTCTCCGAAGGCGTGTGCATCGAGGGAAAGAACAGCGTCGAATTGACCGATTGCGACCTCACGGCAAACAACACCCAATGCAACGGCAACGCAACGTTCCTCGATACGATCATGATTTATCAGTCCATGTCGGGCGACGCGGATTCCGGCACGTCGAGCTTTACCATGACCGGCGGCAGTTTGACGAGCAAAAACGGGCATGTGTTCCATGTGACCAACACGAACGCGATCATCAACCTGAACAACGTTACGATTCTTAACGAGGATGCGGAAAACATCCTGCTCTCGGTCTGCGCGGACGGGTGGAGCGGCGCAGGCAACGTCGCCGCGCTGAACGCGGTGAAGCAGACGCTTTCCGGAACCGTTCTGGTCGGCAGCGATTCGACCCTGACGCTGAACCTTACCGAAGGATCGACCTTCACAGGCGCGGTTTCCGGCAACATCACCAACGCCAATGGCACGGTCGTTTCCGCCGAGATCGGCACGGTCAACGTGACGCTCGACGCCTCTTCGACCTGGACGCTGACTGGCGACACCTATATCACCTCGTTCGACGGTGACGCGTCAAGCATCATCTCAAACGGCTTCACGCTGTATGTGAACGGCGTCGCGCTCACGGGGACGAAATAATCGGAGATATCCTATGAAACAAATCACAGCGTTCTTGCTGCCGGCGCTTCCGGTATGCGGACTGATTGCCTGCAAGGCGAGCGATCCCGTATCCGAAGCGACCGGAACGGCGGAAACGCCGTCACAGGAAACACCGCCCGAGCAGCCGGACGGCACCTCGCTCCTATGCAATGGCGCATCTTCCGATCCTGCCCGGAACGCAGGTCACGGTCTTCCGATCGCAAATGCCGCGTCCGGTCAACCTGATTCACTGAACAGCAAAACGCTCCCAAGCAGGGAGCGTTTCTTGTCAATTCAAAGTGCTTTCATTCTCTTGAAAAATGCAGGTGCGCTATCGAGCATTCTGCTCTGGTGGGCAGGGATGGATTCGAACCATCGTAGCCTTACGGCGGCAGATTTACAGTCTGCTCCCTTTAGCCTCTTGGGTACCTACCCATGTATTGGTGACCCGTCAGAGATTTGAACTCTGCACCCCCTGATTAAAAGTCAGATGCTCTTCCTGCTGAGCTAACGAGTCATTTTAATATGGTAACCCCTGTGAGAATCGAACTCACATTTCCGGCGTGAAAGGCCGACGTCCTATCCCGTTAGACGAAGGGATCATATGGCTCCCACGATCGGGAGCCGTCGTTATGCAATTAAACTGATTCGAAAGGAATCCTGATAAACCAGAATGTCGTCGATCTTTACTCCGAACACCGCCGCCAAAGCAACCAGATTGTCCAGGGTAGGGAGAGCTCGCCCTTGCTGCCACTTGTAGATTGCCTGAGGCGTGGTAAAACCGAGCAACCTTTGAAGATCCCTTACGGTCAGCCCGGACTCCTTCCGAAGCCGAGCGATATTACATCCGGTCCGCACCATATCAATGGTGGGTAAAGTGTGCATTTTATTTTCCTCCTGTTCCGGCCGCAGCCGGAACGGAAGTTCCGGCTAACCGGCCTTAAAGTTATAGATCGGTTTGATGATATCGATCACGTCCACGGATTCCCGGATCACATCCAGAATATCCTCCAGGGATTTATAGGCCATGGGCGCTTCGTCGATAGTGCTGAGGCTCACGGAGGTTGTGTAGATTCCCTCCATGGCCTTTTCGTAGGCCGCCAGGTCCAGTTTCTCACGCGCATCCGTCCGGGACAGGATCCGACCCGCTCCGTGCGGAGCCGAGTAGTTCCATTTGGGATTGCCTTTCCCGACCGCCAGGACGCTGCCGTCTCGCATGTTGATGGGGATCAACAACCGTTCCCCTTCGTGTGCCGCGACAGCGCCCTTCCGCAGGATCATTTCCTCCGTGTCGATGTAGTTATGCACGGTATGGAATGCGTCCTCTTTGGTAAGACCGAGGCGGGAGAGGATGACCTCAGCCATCAGCTCACGGTTCCGCGCGGCAAACTGCTGGCAGATCTCCACGTCATGGAGATAATCTTCCAAATATGTTCCGTACAGGAAGCTGAGCTCATCCGGAACATCGGCCTTTTTCTCGGTCCACCTAAGGGCTTTCAAAGCTGCCTGGATCTCCGTTCTGCGACCCGTTGCTTTGTATTCGGCGATAAGGGCGTCTCTCTTCTGGAAGTACTCTTCCTTGCCGTGGTTCAGCTCGATCGCCAGTTGCTGATAGAATTCCGCCACCTGTTTGCCCAGGTTCCGGCTGCCGCTGTGGATCACCAGATAGTTGGTTCCGTCCGCGGACCGGTCCACTTCGATGAAGTGATTTCCGCCGCCCAGCGTGCCCAGACTCCGTTCCAGCCGTTTGCTGTCCTTCAGATTCCGATAGCATCTGAGCGCGGTCAGATCAAAATGCTCCTGTCGTCCTTCCCACACGCGCATTCCGGACGGAATAAAGTGCGCGATCTCATCCAGCTTGGGCAGATCCAGTTCGTTCTTGCCCAGATTTACTGTGTACATACCGCAGCCGATATCCACGCCAACCAGGTTGGGAACTGCCTTATCCAGAATGGTCATGGTTGTGCCGATGGTACAGCCCTTGCCGGCATGGACATCCGGCATGATCCGGATCCGGCTTCCGGCGGTGAATTCGCAGTCGCACAGCTGCCGGATCTGTTCAACGGCATTGTCCCCAATGATTTTGGCATAGCATATTGCGGTATTGAATTGTCCTTTGATTTCCATGATATCCATAATACTTTACTCCACTTTTCTAACAAAAAAGCCGCCTGCCCTCAAAAAGGCAAGCGGCGTATCAGCTTCGTATCTTAGCGGGAAGTCCCCGCATCGCTGTTCCTGGATCGCCATATCTCTGCCGTTTCTGAGCGCGCAAACATCAGTCCCTGGTAAGGTCTGCCAAGGCTTTCGTATTCTTTATTCGGGATACGGCGCGATGTCTGAAACAGCATTCGGGTTTTCCTTTCCGAGCGTCAGCTCTAATTTCTGTAGTAACTATAACACACCTTTTCGCATTTGTCCATTATACTTGTGGTATAAATTCAAATGAATGTCGCCTCTTTTGTAATAGTGTATGTCCCGCACAGAGTTACAAAATCGTCCATCACAAAACGGAAACGGTCGATCGTTTTGTCAATGTGCCAATGCCCGCAAAGCCAATGGTTATAGGTCAGTCGGTCTTCGATCCGATCCAGCCACTCCTCCGTGCTGCGATCAACTTCGGACTGATCGACGCATGACATAAACGCTTCCACCGGCACAAACTTCTGCGGGCAGGTGTGCGAGAGTACAAGGTCGATCTTCCAATTGAGCGATTCGAGTTTTGCTTCAACCCGCGCCTTGATCGCATTATCCGGCTGTTCGCTTGCAAACCAGCGATACTCTCGCGCAAGGCGGAACGGCTTATCGACCGAATATGCGCCGCCTATGACAATCGCATTATGCCCGTCGAGATCATAAACCTCACCGTCTTTTCCAAACAGGACGTTCGGGAACTCGTCTTCCACATAGACCTTGCCTCCGTGCCATTCTTCCTCATGATAATCCAGGAGATTGTACGGACGCTCCTCATGATTCCCGTGGATCGAGAAGATCGTCACACCCAACCGCTTCAGGAATGTCTTTGCGAGGCGGTCGTGCTCCCCTTGATCATAGTTCCATCCGGCATCGCCGAGTATTACGATCGTATCATCCGCCGTCAGCCCGAACCGCTCTTTGAACATAAACAGTTTTTCGACATCTCCGTGGGGGTCGCCGGTATAGTAGATCATTGTTTACGTCCTATGTTAACTCTGAATATAGCTTATAAATCGGATACTTTTTAAATTGTTCTTTCATTTCGTCAGAAAAGAGTTGATAATAACGTCCTGCTTTCTCTTTGTCGCCAAGTAATACATACTTTCCAAACAACACAGCATCTGAATTACTATTTATATCTTTAAGGCTTTCAATATCCCTACTATCAAGCAATCCTCTTCTTTTCTTTATTTGTAGTTTATTCAAGAGTACTATATGGCAATCCCCAAATGGGGCTAATTTATCAAGCAGATAATCTGCTAGTTGCAGAAATCGGTCATCATTATTGTTGTCAAACACGTTAATCAGTTTTAGTACGTTTTCGTTCATTACATCGGATGTTACAGAATTAAAGTCACTAGCGTCAATTTGAGCTTTAAATGCATCAAAATCATAGTAGAACAAATTGCTCAAAATATCTTTATCCTGGTAAAGGAAAAGTGGCATTCTATATCCATCTTCACGCCCGTCTTTTTCATATGGCAAGAAAACAGCCATTTTATCAGTATAAACCGAACTTATAAAATCATTCTTGCCATTTTCGCTTCTAACTACTAGTAATGGAACGTACTTGTCGCCAAACTGCCATGTGTACTTGCATATTGGTCCGCTAAGCTTATCATTTACTGCACCACGGTAAATGTCAACCAAGCGTGCAAGCTGTTTCTTTTGTTTCTCAGTATACGTCGAAACGCTGACGCGCACATCCAAGCCAATCATTTTCATTGCTATATATAAATCATTATAATACCGCAAACCCTCTTCAAACTCTTTTGAAATAGTCAAATCAACAAACCTGAATACTTGATTTGCGATACAAAAAGCACCGACATCCTTTAATGACAATAAGAAGCTTGCATCACGGTTTAATTCTTCTATGCACGAAACGCTCTTAAGAACACACGTTCCTTCGGATAAATGGATGTCGAGATTTGGACTTGGTTTAACGATCATCCCTCCATCTGAATCGGCAATACACCTGTATTTCGAATAAAAAATATCATCACCAATACTAATAGGTTGATGCACTTCTTTTGCAGCAAAAAACTTCGAGTGATCTCTCCATTGTATTGGTCGTTCGTACGGATTATCTGAAGTTTTACCCCTTAGACAAACATCTCCCGAAGAAAGACGCCGTATGGCAGATAAAATATCGTTGGCACCGAAGATATTAGCATGTATATACTTGTTGCAATAATAGTGAAGGCCTTAATCGGACCAGACTCCCATGCCTGAAACAAATGATCCGAGTATAAAATATTAAACGTCTTTCCCGGGCGGAAAAAAGTTAAGCGGTGGTGTCTGCACTTTTCATACTGTAAAATAAAACCACTGTCTTCTTGAAAGGTTTTGTATAGAATAAACTTGTGCTTTTTGGTCTCGCCGACTAATTGAAGACTCTCTCCTGGGAAGATGCTTCCATTTTGAAGAAGATACTCGATATCATTATTGCATTTCAGCTCTTGTCCTTCTTGGCAATATGCAATCGGCTCCCCGGTTAACGACTTCACAGATTCATTTTTAAAGCCATATTGTTCATTCATTGATTCCATACAATACACCTTTCTATCAATGATTTCATTGTTATTTTACCATCAAACAATCGGGTTTTCAATAACGATTCTTCTCGCACACGATTACCCATCTTTCACACGATAACCCATCTCGCACACGATTGCTTTGCGAAAATCATCTGGAAATCAAAAATGAGCACAAAATTCGCACAAAAGTGCATGCTTTAGAGAATCGCCGAAAAAGCAATCGTATGAAAGATGTATAAAAAAGCCCGTAAACAGGGAGTTTTTTGAAATCCCGGGGTGCAAAAAGAAAGACGCTTACTTTGTATCAAAATAAGCGTCTTAATGTGGTAGCGGCGAGGGATGTGCTGGAGTATGCAAAGATTCATCTGCCGATCCTGCTCGGAACGCATACT
>ERZ842401.4455-NODE-4455-length-16287-cov-5.524088_pt1 | contig 16287 bp, 14 predicted proteins | sample MGYA00521270_ERZ842401 | MGnify/ENA primary metagenome ERZ842401 (study PRJEB31892, sample SAMEA3878208) | bioreactor metagenome | biome: Moose rumen | place: Sweden | collected 2011-10 | study: EMG produced TPA metagenomics assembly of the PRJEB12797 data set...
ATCCGTGAGGGGGAAGATGAGGACGGAGAGGATAGCTGAGAGGGACTTTGATTCCATTGGAGTCGAGGTTACAAATTGTGAAATCTAAGCAAAATATCCGCCTAAAGCATTGCTTTTTCTGCTCATTTATGCTATAATAGAACAATAGACCACCGATCCGACATTTGTCGGTGCTAATATTATTCGGTCTATGCTACAAGCGAGCTGACCTTTATGGTCATAGGAGGGCTTAAAAATGAATAAAACGATTTGTGAGTTGTTCGCCGGAGTCGGAGGTTTCCGACTCGGGTTTGATAGGCTTGCGTCCAATTGGCAGACTGTTTGGTTCTCTCAATGGGAGCCCGGCAAGAAAGTCCAGTGGGCGCATGATTGCTATGTACAGCATTTTGGTGACAGTCCCGATGTTAATGGGGAGTTTCACACGGGCGAGGATATAAGCACAGTTGAAAAGAAAAATATCCCTGACCATACGCTCCTTGTGGGTGGATTCCCCTGTCAGGATTACAGTGTAGCACATACGCTGGCTTCTTCTAAGGGCATCGAGGGCAAGAAAGGTGTTCTTTGGTGGCAGATAAGAGATACGCTTATCGCTAAGAAACCGCCATTCGTTCTTCTTGAGAACGTTGACCGCCTGTTGAAATCACCTGCGAAACAGCGTGGGCGTGACTTCGGTGTTATCCTTGCCTGCTTTGCGGAGCTTGGTTACAGCGTTGAATGGCGTGTGGTCAATGCAGCTCTGTACGGTGCAGCTCAGAGAAGAAGAAGGACTTTTATATTCGCCTATAAAAATGAGGATACGAAATACGGCAAGGATATGAAGGGCATCTCGGCAGAGGATATCATAAAGTCTCAGGGCTTTATGGCTAAGGCTTTTTCCATTGCTGATACCGAGGACTTCAAGAAAACAACTATCGGAACGGATATAGTGGAAGTCAGCGACAAGTTCTCTTTTGCTTTTGAAAATGCAGGATATATGACTGGCGGAGAGATAACAACAGTCAAGATCAAGGAAAAGGAAGAGAAGCCTATCACCTTGGGCGAGATACTTCAAGAGGAAGCTGACGAGAAATGCTTTATCCCGACTGACAAGATGAGCAAGTGGTCATATCTGAAAGGTTCTAAGAAGATAAACCGCACCGCTGCCAATGGTCATCAGTATGTTTTCTCAGAAGGTCCTGTTGCTTTCCCCGATCCGTGGGACAGACCAGGACGCACAATGCTCACTAGCGAATCAACTCTCAATCGTTCAACTCATGTCGTAGCAGACCGTAAAACAGGTAATCTGCGCTTGCTGACACCTGTTGAAGCTGAACGTTTGCAGGGTTTCGATGATAACTGGACAAACACAGGTATGCCCGATAGGATGCGCTATTTCTGTATGGGAAATGCACTTGTTGTTCCTATGATAACTCGTATGGGCAAAGTCCTTGATACTATCATTGCTGCTGAGAAATGATATAACAGCTTTTTACAATGGGTCTTATGCGATATGCATAAGGCTCATTTTTTTGTTGGAGGAATATTATGGTTTTAGAATATTTATTTTTGGATTCAACTCACAAAGAAGCAATGAGTGATTTCTCATATAAACCTGGGATTATAAAAAACGGTAAAGAGGCATATGCAGCCATTAAAGGAACGATTCACACATTTAATGGCACTGATCTTTGGGTAATCAAATTTGAGATTGAACAGAACAATAAAGATGCAGCGAAGATTCTTTCTAGAATAAATGATTCAATAACCCAATCTTACTCTCCAATTGTATTGTCAAATGAAAGTTCTGAGTATTTTAATAAAGTTCTTTATCCGTTAGCCAATAAATTTGAAAGACTTCTCCGGAAATATTTATACTTAAAATGGAACTCATATACCGGAGAAGAGTTACCTAAAGTAATAAAGAACTTAGAAGAGAAGGATTTTGGAGAAATATTCAACATTCTTTTTATTGATGATGATTTTAATAAAAAGGTAAAGGAAAGAATAAATGCAAAAGGGTCATCTGGTGTTTTTTCAAAAAGCGATTTGATTCATATAATAGGTGAACTTGAAGAAAAAACTACTTGGAACGCAATTATTGGTAATGATGTTTTACAATACGTTAGAGAAAACTTCATTGCTATAAAGAATTACAGAAACGATATAATGCACGCCCATAATTTCGGCTATGAACATTTTCTTAATGCACAACATATGTTTGAAATGGCAAATGATGAAATTGAAACAGAAATCAGCAACATTCTGTCTATGCCAAAATCATCAGTAGGCTCTAAACAAGAGCTTAATGCCTTGCTAAACAAGATGGTGGAATTAAGAGTAGATGATATAGTGATCTCTGACGAAACAAGAGAGATTGTTACTCGGCTTATCGAACAATACGGGCATATGAAACTTTCTGAATTACATGATGATTCAAATACTGAAAAGAAATAGAAGGTGTGAAAAATGGAAGGCACAAAATACACGACCAAAGAAGCGGTGTTGAAACGTGGTCAGGAAGCCATAGGCATACCGCTGAAAGACATAGATAAAACTGGGCGCATCTCCACAGGCAAAGGAGCTGTCGGCTCTATCATCGAGGAGAGTTGGTTTGGGTATTCTATCAACAGCGAGTCCGAGCCTGATTTTCCCGAAGCTGGCGTAGAGCTGAAAGTCACACCTTATGTTAGGGGCAAAAAGGGCGATATAAGAGCTAAAGAGCGCCTTGTCTGCAACATCATCAACTATATGGAGGAATACGACAAGACCTTCAAAACAAGCTCTTTCTGGCATAAATGCGAGACAATGCTCCTCATGTCTTACGAACATAAGAAGGATATCCCAAAGGGAGAGTTCAAAATAGACAAGGCTGTGCTGTTCAGTTTTCCTATGGAAGACCTTGTTATCATTGAGCGTGACTGGAACATCATCATGAAAAAGGTGCGTGACGGTCAGGCTCATCTTATCTCAGAGGGCGATACGATGTATCTCGCTGCCTGCACTAAGGGTGCGAACTCTTCAAGTGTCCGTAAACAGCCGTTTTCTGACACTATGGCGAAGCAGAGGGCATATTCTCTGAAATCATCATACATGACGCAGATACTCAATCAGTATATCTTTGGCACAGCCACTAACGAGCGTATCATCACCGATTGGAAACAACTACAAAAGCATTCCTTTGAGGATATCATCGTTGAGAAGCTCCGCCCGTACTTTGGCAAGACACGGGAGCAGCTAAAAAAGCAATTCGGTGTCGAGGATTGCAGTGCGAAGAACCTCAACGAAGTCCTGCTCGCTAAAATGCTGGGCATCAAAGGAAAAATAGCATACACTAATGAATTTCAGAAAGCCTGCATAGTCCCCAAGACCATAAGAGTGCAGCGGAACGGCAAGATAAAGGAAAGTATGTCTTTCCCGACTTTTGACTTTATCAAGCTGAGTAAAGAAACGGAATGGGAAGAGTCCGAGCTTTACAACTATATCGCTCCGACAAAGTTCCTGTTCGTTATCTTTCAGGAGAATGATGACGGGGAATATGTGTTTGAGCGTGTGAAGTTCTGGAACATACCAAATGATGATTTAGAGGAAGTTCAGCGTGTATGGGAGCGTACTGTAAAAACTATCAACGAAGGTGTTGTTCTTGAAGCGAAGAACGGAAAAGTATGTAACAACCTTCCTAAGCAATCAGAAAGCACAGTAGCTCATGTTCGTCCTCATGGCAAGGACGGCAGCGACAAACTCCCTCTCCCCGACGGACGTATGATGACAAAGCAGTGCTTCTGGTTTAATAGGACTTATGTTGAAAAACAGATAAAGGAGTAATTATGAGGATAAAGACTTTTTCGTATAGATTTGCAGATGATATATTAAGTTCTCCGAGATTTGCAGGTGTCAGAGCAGAACTTTTAAACGTATGCCAGAATTGTCCTATTCCTGTTTATAGTGGAAAATCTCAGAGACAAGCTAGTAAAGATGTTGTTCAGCAAATAATGAACACTTATTTCAAGTTACAATTCACATCACTTGGATGGACAGCTGAACCGCTTGCCACACCTATTGATAATGAAGATGCTCTACGAGCTGATTTTAGGAAGACTTTCGGTGAGGGTGATGATAAGATAACACTTCAAATAGAAGTGGAGTTTGGTAATGTGGCAAGTTCTTACCGAAATTACTTTAAATTTCAACTATCATTCTCATATGATCTTACAGATATTTGTGTACTGATAGTACCTTCCTCGGAGCTTGCTAACAGGATAGATAGCGGAGTTGCAAATTTTGAAAAAGCTACAAGAGAGATACCTCAAGCAAAACTGTCAGTTACCGTTCCAACGCTTGTTGTCGGTTTATTTGACAAAGATGAAGATGGTAATAAACTGCCTGAGTGGGATGTTCGAGCAACAGGAGTATCACTTGACGTCGCACAGAATAAAAACAGAAATGTTTTAGACGCTCATAACACATTGGTACGATCATATATAGATAGTTTATAAGAATATAAGGAGATATGATATGGCAGAATATAAAAAATATTATGTAGCTTTTCTTGATGTTTTGGGCTTTAAAAACCTCATAATTAAAAATGATTGTGAATACATACGCAATATATTCGACAATTTCAAGAAGAGTAATGTTTTGATCAAAGATGATGATAATAAAACAATTAAATTTAACAATAATGATGTACACTTGAAAATCATGTCTGATAGCATTATTTTCTATGTTGATGCGAGTATTCCAAATGCCTGTTTAGGCTTACTCTGTCACTGTGCTGCTTTTCAGGCTGATTTACTTACTTGCAGTACACCCGAATTAATAAGAGGGGGTATAAGTTATGGTGATTTTTATATTGAGGAAGAAAAAGACATTATTTTTGGCCCTGCACTGACTCAAGCTTACCTTTTGGAGGAGAAAAGCGCTAAGTATCCAAGAATAATCGTAAATAAATCAACTTTAGATATTTCAGAACAAGATTATAAACATATTGTATTTAGGGATGATGATGCTTTTTATTCTGTAAACTTCTATGCTATGCTTAAGTTATTAGAACAAGCAAACAAATCAATCATAACTAGGATATACACTGAAATAGAAAAACACTTAGATTCGACAGTAGACAGTTCAATCAGAGAAAAATATTTATATATGGAAAAGAAAATGAAACAGTTTGGTCTTGGTGAGAATTATACATGAAACACCCTAAAAGATACGATTCCACACCTGAGATAAGAAAACGCATGAGTAAGGTTCGTCTCAAAAACGGTAAAGCTGAGACTATCCTTGCAAAGCGTTTGTGGCATGAAGGATATAGGTACAGGCGAAATTATAAAAAGCTCCCTGGTTCTCCTGATATCGCGCTAACAACATATCGTGTAGCTGTCTTTGTGGACGGTGAATTTTGGCATGGTGAGAACTGGGATGAGCGTAAAGCCAAGCTCAAACATAATCGTGAGTATTGGATCGAGAAGATAGAAGAAAACATGGCTCGGGACAAGCGGGTTGACGGTCAACTTCAAGAAATGGGCTGGACTACGGTGCATTTCTGGGAGAAGCAGGTATTGAAGCATACCGATGAATGTCTGCAAATTGTTTTAGAGCTTCTTGAAAAGAAAAATGACCAAGCATTGTAGGTGATGTTATGGGGGATGTCAGAGTTGTTGAACTGTTCGCAGGAGTAGGCGGTTTTCGGCTGGGGCTTGAAGCTGCATCTGACAAATATAAAGTGATATGGGCGAACCAATGGGAGCCGTATAAGGCTGACCAATGGGCGTTTGATTGCTATGTCTCACACTTCGGCAAAAGCCCGAACCATGTCTGCAAAGACATAGCCGTCGCTAAGAAAGATATCCCCGACCATGACCTACTCGTTGGTGGATTCCCCTGCCAGGACTATTCGATAATGAAGAAGAACTCCGCAGGCATCGAGGGCAAGAAAGGTGTCCTCTGGTGGCAGATAGACGATATACTGCGAGAGAAGCGTCCGAGCTATGTGATACTTGAAAATGTAGACAGGCTGATACGCTCTCCTGCAAAGCAGTGCGGGCGGGATTTTTCTATCATTCTCAGGTGCTTCTATCAGAAAGGCTATGCGGTCGAGTGGCGTGTTATCAATGCTGCTGACTACGGACAGGCACAGCGCAGGCGGAGAACTTTCATCATTGCATATCATAACCGTACAAAGCTGTTTCAGGACTTCGCAGAGGCGGTCTGTCTTAAAGGCTTGAAAGCTATGCACAAGCAAGTTGCAGAAAACGGCATAATGCCGCAGGCTTTCCCGATAGCTTCACATCAGCGGAGCTATGTTGACCATTGGATAGATGAGATGCGTTTTGAGGATATGGAGTCGCTCTCCAAGATACAGAAAGTGTATCTCTATAATGCAGGTGTGATGATGAACGGCAGGATATATTCCGTCGAGGTCACACCGAGATATGAGCCGTTTATCCCACTGGGCAAGATACTTGAACAGGGTGCAGTCGATGAACGGTATTTCCTCAGAGAAGAAGATATGCCAAAGTGGATCTACGCCAAAGGAGCGAAGCACGAACAACGTCGCAGGCGTGATGGCAGCGTATATTGGTTCAACGAGGGTGCTGTCGGCTTTCCCGATTCGCTCGATAAACCCTCACGCACGATGCTGACCTCAGAAACGCAAGTCGGCAGGACTTCTCACGTTGTCACCGACTTGCAGTCAGGCAGGCTCAGAGTGCTGACACCGATAGAGTGTGAAAGGCTCAATGGTTTTCCTGACAACTGGACGAATACTGGTATGCCTGAGAAGATGCGGTATTTTTGTATGGGGAATGCGTTGGTGAATGGCATTGTCAGTAATATAGGAATAACATTAAATCAAATAGATAATTTATATAATAGTTGAGGTGAAACGATGAAACTAGAAAACATAACTATCGAAAACTATAGACAATTTGAAAAAGCAGAATTAAACCTTAATGATGGGATTACTATTCTAGCGGGTGCAAATAACAGTGGTAAAACATCCCTTATCAATTTAATAAGCAATGTTTTTGTTGGAGAAAAGAATACTTACAATATATCTGATATTCCCGCTAAAAATATGAAGGAATGGATTGATTATGTTTACCCAATTTTTTTAGTTTTTTTTATTAGTGGTAAAAATGTCCTAGATGTTGACAATGAACTAGTTGAAAAAATTATACCCAAAGATGAATCTGTACCTCCACATTTAATTAATACAACAAAAGTAAAAATTCATGTTTCATATAATCCTGACAAAGATGATATTAAGCTTTTTGCAGATTATATTATGGATCTTGATGATGATATGCATGATTTTTACTTTTTGTACAATTATGAAATCACACGTTCAAGATTTATCAAATCAATCATTGATGATTTTGATAAGCTAAAAAATAGAATTGAGGAAATTGAAGAAGATAAACGCAAATTATCAAGTAATCCGGACGAAGATGTTAAAGATAACCTATTAGTAAAAGAAAGGTATCTTAAACAATTAATTGTTGAACTTTATGTTAAATCTACAATATCGGTTGTATATTATTGCGATAAAGAATATATAAACAAATGTAAATTTGATGATATTAAGGATTTTAGGGGATTATTCAAGTTTAAGTTTATTGAAGCAAGTAGACCATTAGATGATAATGAAACTGATCATTCACATATGTTAAGTAAACAAATGATTCGAATGGCACAGCTAGATGAAAAATGGAATGAACTGATAAAAAAACTCCCTGATGAATTACTTAAACCTATTCAAAATCAAAAAATTGATAAAGCTGTTCGTGCAACCTCTTTACAATCACTTAAAGATACTATTAATGCTCTTGAGCAAACTAATGGTGGAAAATCAGGAGAGTTAATGCTAGATATGAAAGTTACGGAAGATGATATTAGTGAATTACTTCAAAGAATAACCACAACTACCTATAATGTTGCTGGTTATTATCTAGGCGAATCATCACAGGGACTTGGATATAGTAACATGATTTATATTCATTTACGACTAAAAGAATATGAAAAAGATATTGATTCTCTTAAAGTTAATATGTTTTTCTTAGAAGAACCTGAGTCCCATATGCATCCTCAGATGCAGCACGTTTTCATAAAATATTTATTGAATTATTATCAATCTAATCTACAAGGATTAATAACCACCCATTCTAATGAAATGGTTCGAGTTGCAGGTATGTCAACTCTAAGGGTCATTAGAAGTGTTGGCGAATTTAAGAGTCGTTTATTGGACTTGTCATCGCTTTTGAATGAACTTAAAGAATCTCAAGAAATGTCAGATCGGGAGCTAGTTAATTTCTTTGATTGGTTCTTTGAAATTGGCTATTCCGAAATAGTTTTTGCTGATAAAGCAATTTTTTATGAAGGCGATACTGAGAGGTTATTTATCCGAAAAGCTATGACTTTAGAAAGCTACCAAAAACTTAGTCAACAATATGTCGCTTTTATTCAGGTCGGCGGTGCATATGCAATGAAGTATAAAAAGTTGATAAAACTATTAGGAATCAAGTCACTGATCATAACAGATATAGATTATGAAAAAGATAAAATAACAGAGACTGAAATAAAAAGCTCACAGACAACCAACGCAACTATAAAGGATTTTTACAAAATCAATCATCCTTCTGATGAACCAACAGTGTCTAACCTCTATAAATGGCACACATCCCAAGAGAATGTTTTTCAAGATTTAATCTATATTTGTTTTCAAACAGAAAAAGATGGTTATGCACGAACATTAGAAGAAGCAATGCTCAATAAGTTTTTTGCTATGAATGTTACTACAACATATAAAAAGAGCGAGTGGAAAACAAAAAAAACAGAATCAAACCTTGATTTTTCAATTCCTCTAAAAAAAGATGGAAATAAAATATCAGATAATGATATCGTATCAGTTCGAGATATTCTGAATTCAACATCAGGAACAAAAACAGACTTTATGTATTCCGTTATAATGAATAAATACGTTGAGAAAATGATGCCAGACTATATAGATGGAGGATTAAAATGGTTGATGGAGTAATTCAAAACATATATCTAGTTAATGCTCCAGCGGGTAGTGGTAAAACAACATGGATTAGAAAAGAGGTTGAAAACCATCTTTTACAAAATCCGAATGATAATATTTTATGTATTACTTTTACAAATCGCGCTGCAGAAGAATTAGGTAGAGATATAGAAAGCAAACGAGTCTTTTTTGGGACAATACATAGTTTTATTAACGATTTTATTAGTAGCTTTTTTTCTCACAACTCAATTATTGATCTTTATTGGGAAGTATATAAAGATAATATTAAGGAACGAATAGAAAACGTTGAAAACAGGGAAGTTTGGACAGAAACTAATGAACGCTATAAGGAAAAATACGGAGCTTTAGACATGGACACTGTACATTCAAACATTGATTCTATTTCATATAATGAAGCGCCTTTTAATTCGTTGTATAGAGGAGCATTAAGTCATGATGATTTGATATCATTCACAAGATTGGCTGTCGATAGATTCCCAGTTATTAAAAAGAAAATTGCAGATAAGTTCCAATTAATTTTTATTGATGAATATCAGGACACTTCAGCCGATGTTCTTCATATATTTTATACCGCAGTATTTGAAAAGAAAACAAAGCTGTATTTATTAGGCGATAAAATGCAGCAAATATATAAAAACTACAACGGAGAATTTGAAGAACAGTTTAAATTGCTAAATAAAAGCATACGCCTTTCTAAAAACTATCGAACAACCCCTAAAATTGTTGAAATATTAAATGCAATTTATAATGATGATACGTTGGAACAGACTCCATATGAAAATAATTGTAATGAGTCTATGTCTTTTCAACCAAGAGTCTTAATTGTAAATGATACTGATAAAGCTGTTTCTGATTTCAGGAATACATATAACGACGCACTGATTTTGTATTTATCAAATAAGGCCCGTTTCGACAATATAGGTGCGGGTGAGATTTATGATGCTCTTTCAAAAATGGATAAATACCAATTCGGAAGAAAATATACAGTGGTTGATGCTTTGACTAAAGAAGAAGCCAGAAGTAGCGATTCATTATTAACCTTTTTGTTTACATCAAATCTAATAGTAAAAGGATACAAACAGGGACTTTATGGTAAAATTCTTAAAACCATCCAGAAAAGCAATCGTTTTTTTGATTCTGAAAAACTCAAAATAAAATCTCATTCTGATAAAGCCTTTGTAAGAGATTCACTAAACATGATTGTAAATTCATTTACAGGTTCATCTACAACTGTTGATGATTTTTTGAATATTTGTTTGACAAAACAACTTATCACAAACGAGTTTTATTCTGCTGTTACTGAGGATGATGATTATCAATTCGTAAAAAAAATTAAAGTTCATGAAGTGGAATTAATTTCGGATTATTTGGATAATCCACTAATATCAACGCAACATGGTGTTAAGGGCGAAAGTCATGATACAGTAGTATTTGTTGCAGAAAACAGTCATAACCCACCTGTTAATATGTCAAAGTTTTTTGAACTATGGAGCACTATTGAAATCTCATTGTCAGAATTTGATGCATTCTATTATAGTTTTAGCAGAATGATTCAAGAAATAGAAAATTCTATAGGAATGAAATGCTCTAAACTAAAAAAAGAATCGTTTGAAACATATATTGACACCATTGAACCAATAATACAATCTTATATTTCAGAAAACGAAGCCAATCCCTACTATATTCATTTATTAAAAGATAATATTGATAAATACAGTGGCAAAAAGAATGTTACAAATGCAAAAGCATTTTTAAGAGAATCGATAGTATATGGTCCTCTATGTGCCTATAGGTTATTTTACGTTGGGTGTTCCAGAGCTAGAAAGAATCTTGCTATAATAATCAATAAATTATATATAAAAGATTTTGAAAACAATCTTTTCCTAAAATTTCAAAGGTGTGGATTTGAAGTATATACAGAGTAGCAAGATTATTATAGCAGAAACATGAAACATGAAACTTGAATATTTTAACAAGAAGAAATGAATTATATGAATCAACGGCTGCACCCGAAGGCACAGCCGTCTAATCTCAAATATAAACCATACACTCAAACACCGATTCTCGTGCCATACTGATAAAGCAGTTCTCCAGACCGAGCATCTTCTCAGCATCACCGATGAGGACAGCTTTCTGATAGCAACTATCGGTCTGCTTCCAAAGCTCAACCTGACGTGAGATAGCATCGCTGACTCTCAGTTCCATATCATCAAGGTACTGCATGATTTCCCCCTCATTGACGAGCCTGCGAAGCCTGTCGGGGCAATGACTGTCAGAGAAATGAAGATGATACCTGATGAAGTCAGTGTGGTAGGTAAAGCTCTCCTCGGTTTGAGTGTCAGCATTGAAGTGGGTGATGGTCACGGTGTTGGTGTCCAGTCTCCACAGCGGAACGTATTTCTTTTTCAGGGAGCTGTATGCGGTCTGTTTGCTCTTGTATTTGCTCATACCGTCCACCTCACTTAATAGGCTTTATCATTTCAAGGACAAGCTGTGCGCCGACCTTAAAGCCCTTGCGGAACTCATTGCGGTTGGAGAGATTATGCAGTTCAATGTCCGCTGACTGGTATTCGTCAAGAATGTCTTCACTGTCGGGATAGGCTTTCTTCAACTCAGCTTCTGCCTTGACGAGCCTGTCGAGTGCTGCTCTGTATGCTCCGTCTGTATCTTCAATCTCGGTCAGGTGGAACAGGTCATAATCGTAAAGTTCATCGAGAATGTTTCTCATTTTTATATCCTCCATATCGAAATTTATACAAGGGTATGTCGGATATTTTGTCCGCTATTTGTCCGCTAACAGTGCAAAAACTTAGCAAAAAACAGCGTAAACGAGTTTTTGTAGTTTGTTATAAAATGCCGTATTTTCGGGGATTTCTTCAAGTCTCAACAATTCGGAATAAGTGCACCGAGATTTTCAATTCCCGTACGGGTCACCACACATAAGGCTCTCAAATGACGATATTATGTCATTTGAGAGTTTTATTTTTATCCATTCAAGGCTTCTGTCTTTTACTTGTTCTTTATTCAGTGTCATCGGTTTTTTTGAAGTCCAGCACCGATGCGATAGTTTCTTCCGCTCTCGCCTGAGCCTGATTGAATACATAACAGAAGTGTTGCAGGGAGTGAATGTCATAGAAACGGAAATTGTTTGCTCCATAGAACTCTTTTACATTAATTCCACTATAGATTAAGTGTAACCACATTCAGAAAAATCAGTTTTGAATATTTTCAGTGGTTACAGAAGAAAAAGCCTTGCAAATAAAAATGTCGAGCATATCTGAAGAGCAAGTTTTCCACTTACATAAGTGATTTTATTTTTGACCACATCATTTCAATGGATTTGAATCGGGACTGTATGTAGGAAGATACGATATAGATGCTCCAACGTATGTAATTTCTTCCTTATTTTTCATGTATGTTCCATGAGGTCGGCAGTTGCTTCACGGACTTGTTCCCGTGTATCACCGAGGAACTGTCTCTGTTCAGCAAACTGTGTTTCGGTTGATGAAAGTACAGCCTTTTTCACAGTTAACAGAGCTTCGACCTGAACATTTTGGAGTGCCAAATTGTCAGCCTGTCTGCAATGTTCTTTGTATTCTTCGACTTCAAATGTACCTCTTGTCTTTTCGGTAGCGAGGGGCTTGATACTGTGTTCAAGGGAGATTTTGTTCAGCACTTTAACTTCGGCAATTCTCCAACGAGCGATAGCTTACTTGACTGCACCGTACCCCATTTCTTTGAGATTCTGAGCAATACCACCGTTCTGAACGTTCTGACCTTTCTTGTAAAGTTCTTTTGGTGGCTGAAGGTATGTATTGCAGGGCTTATAGCTGAAAAGCTGATTGTATGCTGTGGCTATCGGCTGACACACAAAAGTGATATTGTTTGGAGTGCGGAGAGGGTCAATATTTGCCGTCACGAAATCCAATCAAAAAATAATAGGCATCAACTCCTTTCATGACTGCTAAGGCGGAAATGCTATCGCAAGCCCTGACGGGCAACTTTTTCCTGAACGATACAAGAGATGGTCGCAGGGAAAAAGTTGTGGAACAGCAGTTCCAACGGTACAGAGTGTTGCCTGTAATTCTGTAGTACTTGTGGAGGGGAATATTCCACCAGTAAGTATATTTTGACTGGGTAAAATAAAAAAGCTGTGAAGCGGGAAATACTTCACAGCTTATTCATACTCTGATTGCTTTACTAAATTTGAATTGTCATCATATTCATAATGTATATATTTTGTTTTTATGTCATTTGATATATTGGTTTCAGACGTTTTATTGCCATTTGAATCATATGTGTAGAGGGTTTCATAAACATCAATTTCGCCATTGTCTCTGTAAATCACTTTTGTTTCGGAAATGAGCTCAGATTCATCATTATATTCATATTTTATTTCAGAAAAAATTGTATTATCAGGAGAATAATGAACTGTTCTCAGAAGCAAACTATTTTCGTTATAATCATATTTTTCTTCACTTGACCAGCCATACTTTGATTTCTTTTTCAATGTTTTGAGCAGACCATTTTCATCATACTCATAAAAACAATTATCAGATTCGGTACTTATTTCTTTGATAAGCCTGTCATTGTCATCATAATAATACTCGCATATATTATGCGAATCATATTTTAAGTCATGAATTTCTGTTTCTTTTCTTGTCATCATTTTTTTGTCGTTATAATCGGTATAACATATCAAATAACTCTCATCATCCTCGCTTTTTTCGAAAATACAGTTGCCTTTCCTGTCATACTTAAATACTTCTTTGCTTTCTGTATCACCTTTCTGATTTTTCATTATACATAGCTTTTTATTACCGTCTTTATCATATTTATAATAGTAATAATTACTGTCAGATATACTTACACCTTCAGGATAGAAAAATTGATATGTAGAAACAAGCGTATCATCGTACTCATTCTTTATCTTTGTAATTTTTTCGTCAAGTTCATCATTTTTATAGATATAACGAGTGAAAGTGTACGCTTTTTCTGTTTGTGTAAATCTGTTTTGATAACAAAAAACAACCATTGATATTGCAATTAAAATGAGTAAAAACAATACCAGTTTCTTACGTTGTTGTTTTATCATATTACTTGCTCCAATCGTAATTGAAAAATTATAATTTCTTTCCTGACTACTCTCAAAAGAGAAATAGTATACCAATTCTCTCATAATTATACATCTTATCCTTGATAAAGTCAATGAAAATATTCACTGGACTGCAACAATCTTAAAATCATGATTTCAGATTGTTCAAATAATCGGGAATCCATGCAGGGAACAGAGTATGAAACAGATACAGACTATACCAGTTCAGATATACTGTATATATCATTAACTTTTATTTTACGGTACTCAGCAGGTGTAAAGCCATAAACTGATTTGAAATGCCGGATAAAATAGGAATTACTTCTGTATCCTACAAATATTCCGATATCTTTCACTGTGATATTTTTTTCACTTGTAAGCATTTCTGCTGCCTTTTCAGCACGGGCTTTCATCATATCTTTATTTACACTTATCCCGAAGATTTTTTTATAAAGGTGCTGGAAATACGATTCGCTTATTGACAGTTCTCTTGCCATATCTTTTGCTCTCCATTCTTTGCCGGGAAAAGAATATATTGTATGACGTATTTCTGCCATTTTTCTTATGATAATGACTTTTTGTTCAGGGAAACTTGCATTATCCATAAAGAGTTCAGGTTTGAGATATTTTGGTTCTTGTGAAACAGCTTCACTAAGTTTGTACATAAGAATTTCAAAGCAACAGTTGATAGTTTTTCTATAGTGACAATTTCCAGAATTGTTTTCATAAATCATATATTTTATTAATGATGATATCTGTTCCATATCGGACACATTGACAGGTTTGTTTACTGGGATATTCAGTTCTGAAATAAGACGGGTTTCATTTTCGTTTTCAGGCATAAAATGTAGCCAGTCATCAATATATGTATTTGTTTCAGCATAATAGTACTGCGGATAATCTGGTGTATAAAGCAAAAAAGAGTTTGGTGCAACGTAAATATCTTCATTTGATATTCTGAAAATAGCGGAAGTTTTTATCAGAAGGAGCAGGTAATTTCCTGAACCATAAGGACGGTTTATAAGAAATTTGCTGTTATGCTTATGATTATATCCTATTGCATCTATTCTCATTTAAATCACCTCTGTTAATTATAACATTTATTAAATATGCAAGTCAACATATAATTGAAATTTTCTGCTGAAAAATAGCTGAAAATTTCATTGACAATCCAGTAATATTTGAATTATAATATATACAGACAATAAAATGTTTCGTTTAAATTAATAATTTATTTTGAAAGGAGTTTTTTAAATGAGCAAATTAAACAAATGCTTATCAGCGGTTATGACCGTTTCAGTGTTAACTCAGGCTGTTCCCTCTCTGCCTGTTGCTTACACAGCAAGTGCCGTTGAACAGAAATCCTATCTGTATGGCGATATGGACGGCGATGAAATTATTTCAGCTTTTGATATGGCACTTTTAAGACAGGCTTGTGCTGATAATTCAAAGCTGAACGATGTCATAAAGGTCATATCTGACCTTGACGGCAATGACAAACTTGACAGCGAAGATTTACAGTTATTGCAGAATTATCTTCTCGGAAAGAATATTGCGTTTCCTGTCGGAGTATGGTACACTCCCGAAACTGAACCGCTCTATAACGGACAGAAAAAACTTTCGGGAAAAAGAATGTATGAGTATCTCGACCGTGGAACGTATGCCGTAAGTGCAGGAAATGCAGTATTTGTATCATGGAGACTGCTTGCAAGTGATGAGTCTGATATTGGTTTCAATGTGTATCGTATAACTGACGGAGTTACTGTCAAACTGAACAGTGAAGTTCTTACAGGCGGTACGAATTTTACTGATTCTGATGCCGATTTGACAAAAGACAATACATACTATGTCACAACGGTATACAACGGGGTTGAAACACTTACAGACGGAGATTTTATTTTAAAGGCAGGTTCATCAGTTGCAGGAGACAAGAATAATGCAGGTTCTGCACAGATAATTCCGATAAAAGAAGGCGGTACTATCCATTTTGTATGGGTCGGAGATTTCAACGGTGACGGTGCTTATGATTTTCTTGTTGACCGCAGTGCAGATGACCACCAGAAACTTGAAGCCTATCTCAATGACGGCACATATCTCTGGACTCTCGACCTTGGAGTGAACAGCGAAAACAAAAATAATATATCACCTGGTGCTTCAACAATAGATGTAGGAA
>ERZ842401.4456-NODE-4456-length-16285-cov-14.356315_pt1 | contig 16285 bp, 13 predicted proteins | sample MGYA00521270_ERZ842401 | MGnify/ENA primary metagenome ERZ842401 (study PRJEB31892, sample SAMEA3878208) | bioreactor metagenome | biome: Moose rumen | place: Sweden | collected 2011-10 | study: EMG produced TPA metagenomics assembly of the PRJEB12797 data set...
CGGCACGATCCATCACTCCGACCGTGGCGTGCAGTACGCCTGCCAGAAGTATGTCAGTCTGCTCATGGAGCACCATATCCGCATCTCCATGACAGAGTGCTACAACCCCACGGACAATGCCGTGGCAGAGCGCATGAACGGCATACTGAAGGACGAGTGGATCTACCACCAGGCCATGTTCCGCGACTACGAGGAAGCGCTGAGCGAGATAGGGCGCGAGATAGACTTCTACAACAACGTCCGGCCACACATGAGCATCGGCAACAAGAAGCCCATGGACGTGTACGAGGGCGAGGTGCCCGGACCCAACCTGTGGAAAAAAGACAGATGAAAACTTGCATGGTAAGGAAAAAATCACTATCTTTGCCCCGCCGAAGAAAAGGTGGACGACGGTCTTATGCCGATGCCACCACTGAAAGTCTGATGGGGCATCGAGCCCCACCAGACTTTGCCGAAGAAAAGGCGGACTCAGGATTTGTCCGATATTTTTCCGTCCTGTCAAGCCTTTCAGGAAGCAACTACGACGACTGACAAGCGTTTCAGTACGAATTAAACAATGTTGACAAGCAATTCAGTTTAACCCGGTGAAAACTGTCAAGTGAAATCAGGAAAAGGCACTTGTTGGCATATCCGCATTTCTCAACTTCGAACCAATACAACTGCTCGTATGATTCAATCTCGCTACTTGCACCATCGGTCAGAACCAGATTGATGCATCTTTTAATCCAATTCGTGTGGGCTTTACCATAGTGATTTTCAGCCAGGTAAGCTAACAGTTTTGGATAGTTACTTCTTAAATTACTCACGTCCATATCGATAAAGATTAAAATGAAACGTGCGCAATATACGAAATTATTATCACAACTTCTTCATCAGGCAGCTACTTTGTGATAAGTCTTCGCGAAAAAAGTTGGGATAATATTTAAGTTGTGATAACTTGCATTATACCAACATTTGGATAACTTTATTGAGAGGGGCATCAGGAAGGTCAAGATCAAAATGAAGAACTCCGGCACTTTCCGCTCTGACAAAGGGGCAGATGCTTTTCTCGACCTACTCTCCATTGTGGAAACCACTAAGAAACACAACAACTCACCATACGCTGCTATCCGCGCTCTGTTCTAAGCACGGATAGACGCGGTGTGAGCAGTCGCTGAATAGTTACGAGTACAAGTGTTTTGGTTAAAGAAATCAAAAATTGGAGATTCAATGTTCTGCTACAATTTGCCTAAAAGAGCACCCGACTCAATTTGAAACTGCCAAATACTATTACAAATATTGATTCATTGAATCTTTTCCTATTTCACTATTTTTCCATGCTTGTTGACATATAACTGCCCTCGTCGGGGAGTCTCTACACACCGTCCCATCAGGTCATATAATACCTCTTTCTGTATGTCCTCGTCTAATTGTAGGGATTGGGTATGCGTGATGCCATTAAGGTCTGTAAACGACGCCGTCAGATAAGGACGGGCAGCACCAACTGACGAGCTTTTGAGATAGGCGCGCATAGGTAATATGCAATATTTCTTGGATTCATCAGTATAGGAGCCTGATGAGTCGGCAATCTTTGCCCAGGTCTTCGTGCCCTGCATAATATAAAGTCCGCTTGCGTCGGCTCCATCCATATAGCGCATAGTGCCGTACATGTCAAATGTGCTGGCAGTAACTGGATTAAGAGTTTTGGCAGACACATCATCTTTAGTGAAAGCCGGAACAGAAATATTATTGGCACTGAGCAACTGCCCCGTCGCCGACGGAACGATGACATACGGTGTAAAGGCCGCGAGTGTACCTGTTGTCTCCGTAAAGCCCACTACATTCGCTGATGATGCCGTCAGGGTGTATGCCTTCAGCAGAGCAGGAACTTGCAAATTATAGGGCAGACAGACGGTGTAGTGCTGTTCTTCTGTGAGCCGACGGGTATTCTGAAGCTGCCTGGCCGTAAATGCGTGAGGGTTCTCGTAAGCCCATTGGTAGCCATTGGTTTCAGAAAAAGTAGTCTGGCTGCTCGATGTATCGTCATAGATGACCATACGGTCACAGATATAGTCAGTACCATCATAGTAGATATAGTTTTCACCGTCGGGGGTGGGACCATAGAGAAATACCAGTGATTGCTTGGGCACATTGGCAAAAGGCGTATTGCCGCCTGAAGTACGGTCAAGGCTGCTGGGCGTGTAATTGTTGGCCTCCGACAGGTCGAGCCAGCGTAGTGCGGTGCAGTCTTCAAAGGATTTGTTATCAATGCTTTTGACACTGGCAGGCAAAGAAATGCTCTGGAGGGAACTACATCCGACGAAGGCAGAAGCCTGTAGTGAGACCATCTGATAGGATACGCTGTTTTTGGTGAGCGGATTGCCTATGGTGGCTCTCTCAGTGGATAACGAACTGCTATAGTTATACTTTCTCAGGGCAAGTTTTGTGTCATTGTCATCGACAAAGGCGTACTGGTTGCCGTCAATCACGATGTATCCGCGTTTACCGTTGAACCTTCTGAACTTGCCGCCCTTATAGAGCCAATAGGCATCGTCGTTTGAAGTCAGTCCCAACTGGTCGGCACTGAGACTGCCGGCCACTAAGAGGCCGTCGGTGATATTAGTGAAGATGTCCACACCGATGGTTGGTACTGTGGAGCCGCTGATGATGATGGTGCCGGTGCCGTTTGTATAATTTGTGCAACCGGTAAACATATCTGCGTATGTGCCGACGTTTGTACTGATGAGCGAGGCATCGACCTTGAAGTTTGAACTAATAGTCACGTTGGCCAGGTTGGTGCATCCATTGAACATATTGTTGAAGTGATAGGCTTTGACTGTGTTCACGTTTGACAAGTCCACGCTGGTCAAACTGCTGCAGCCTGCAAACATCCAACTGATGTTAGTCGTCTCGCTCAAGTTGAAGTTCTCTATACCAGTAATAGTGTTCAGCAACGTGCAACCATGAAACCAGTTGTCGCCCGCTGTGAAGGTGTAACTGCCGAAAGAACTGTCGAACACGGCCGTGGTGATGTTTTTCACTGCATCAACGACAATGCCTGAACCTGGTGTTATCCACGTTCGCGCATCCACGTCATAGATAGTCCCGCTACGACTGCTTTGACTGTTGTCGAAATAGAAAGTCATTGTTGTCCCGTTCAGCACAGCGTATGCTTTTAGCAAGGTCTTGTTGGTGATTTTCACTTCACCACCCTGCAAGCCGATGCTATAGTTCGTTGAATTGTCGGGAGAGAAATAAGTAGTTGGCAGAATGCCGCTGTTATATGTGCTATAGCCGCTGGTGAAGACCACGTAAGGGGCGCTATCGGCCCACGACACGCCGATGTCGCTTCCCGTCAGGGTTCCTTGAATCTGAATGGTCTTATGCTTAATGTTATAGAGATACAGGTTATTAGCCCCGCTACTGTTGGTATTGTTTCTGATAACCACATTACCTGAGAGTTTGAAGGATCCTGTATCGCCAGACTCGCTGTTGACAGCCAGTCCGCCAGCCTTATACGTAGAAACATTGTTTTCAATGGTTCCCCCGCTCAGGTTGATATTGCAGTCCTTGCGGCAGTGTACTCCCCCAGTGATGTGCGCCTTGTTGTAGCAGATACTGCCTCCCGACATGTTGAATGTACAATTCGATTGCAGGTAAATCGCACCACCAATGCCATAACTGGAACTCTCACCGCTTCCGCCAGAAGCCTGATTGCCACAGATGGTGCCGCCCGCAAGGGTCAGTGTTCCGGCAGCAACACGTATAGCCCCGCCGTTGCCATCGTTGGAGGAACTGCTATGCGTATATCCACCAGTAATGACACCGCCTGTTACTGAGAAAGTGCCACCATTGGGATTAGTAAATGCGTCATGTGATGTAGAAGGATTGCTGTCGGTTATGGTGAGGCTCGCACCGCTTTTGTCGATGTTAATAACCTGTCCTTTATCTTTCTTTGTTCCATCAGTCAGTCCTCGACTCAGGATATGCCCATTCAGGTCGAGTGTTACCGTCACAGCACTGCTGATGTTCAGTCTTGTTTCACTGCTACTCGCCGTGATGTCGGCAGTCAGTTTCACGGTTCCGCTGCTATTCAGTGCCGTCTGCAACGCACTCCACGTGCTGACCTCTGTGTCTGCCCACGTCGCTTTGGGGCTAAGGGTTAGGATGAATATCGATAACAGGATGCAAGTTGTTCTTCTCATTGTTCTGCAGGGTTTAGTGTTTTCGTGCGTAGGAGGGTTCTGTGGCTGCGCTGCCGATGACGTAGACATTGTGCTCCAAATCCAAGTCCTTGGTGAGCACCATATTAATGCCGCTCTTCTTGCCGATGGCATTGGTGGTAATATCGAGCGTATTGTTCCCCGATGTAACACTGCCAGCAAAGGCTTGTCCGGCATTGTTGATAATCTGGTAATGGAGTGTGATGGAGTAAAATTGCTCACCAGCCACATTCAGGGGGATGTAGAACAGTCCTTTGCCAGTCAACAGCTCTTGGGACGCGGTAGTCAGTCCTGCATGTGCACCGTAATAGGTTGTGTATTCTGTGGCAGTGAGATTGTCATCGGCTGCACGGAACGCTTCTGGCACCTCGCTCCTGGGTATGATGATGGTGCGGCTGACCGTCACGTCACCAGAGACGATGGCTCGCCAGTTGGGCTGCCCCCTGCTGTTCAGAATCAAACGTGCCTTGCTGGTCAGGTTGGTGTAGTTGATTTCCACCTTTTCGATATAGAGCTTGGCGTATGCGCCCGCATCTAGCAGGGCTGAGAGTTCATCAGCGATTTTGATTTGTATCACGTCACCGATGCAGGCCAGTGCATGCTTGAAAGTAAATTTAAGTTTGCCGTTGATGCCGTAGGCAGCCCTCTGCTGGTCGTACCATGGCAGGTCGTCGGCGGCAGCAGACGTCGAACCTTCGTTGATGCCATAGAGCAGGTCCACCTGTCCGTTAGTGGCACTCCAAGGGTCTTGCGCCAACTTATAGATGAGCCAAGGGTCGCCGAGGTCATCGGCCTTTGAAAATTCTGCAATACATTTCAGTCCGTCGGGTGCAGCCTCATAGGGCGCGTAGGCGAAGAAAGTGACATAGTCCGATGCCTCATTGGGCCAATACTTCACAGGCTCATAGGTCCAAGCAGATGCAGACGTTGCCCATTTCACTTGCTGATTGTACATGAAGTCAGGTTGTACGCTGGTGTATTCGTACTGGAGGTTTCCCGTATAGCACGCAAACACGCCGAAGCCCAGATCAGACGCTTTCAAGGCTTCGGTACTGGCTATTTCTCCTGTAGCACGTGTGAGCGCATCGGCTGCCACGACGTCAAAGGCAATAGGCTCTGCCGACGGCTGATATCCAAGAGTTTCTTCACTTGTATCGTTGTTACAGGCCCCAGCCAGTGCAGCCACGGACATCAGCAGTAGAACGCATCGTTTCATCTTCTTCATGTAGTATAATTTCAAAAGTGTCAAAGAGAAACCGCACACCATATCCATGCAACGGTTTCTCTTGTTTGGGTCGGTGATTACATATTTGCAGGGAGTACAGGCGTTGTTGCCCCAGCATTATCCCAAGCCACAACGCTTGCATCGAACTTGACGCTTGTCATACCGAGGTGCATCTTGATGACGTACGCCTTGCCGGACTCGATTCCGACACCAGCACCAAAGATATTTGAAGAGGTGATGGTATTCTCGATCGTGCTACCGTGGGTGATGCCATCCGACAGGTATCCGGGAAGGTTCGGGTCTATGGTCTCAACATCATAGACGATGGTTACGGTGACGGGCTCATTCTGCTGAGGAATCACGTAGATATAACTGCCAGCATTATCAGGGTCTTCCAGTGCGCCTGTAGTTGTATTCCAAGCCCCCCAAAGGAATACGGGAGCTTTAGTGACACCAGCTTTAGCAGAAGCTATCCAAGTTGTGCCATCAGTACTGGTACAGCTCTCGTCCTGAGTGATGACAGGATTCAGGCCTGCCGGCTTTTCATTGTCCTGAGCGCCATTCTGAGTGGCCTCTTTCCCATCCTTACGGCCATCGAAGAATGTGACGCCTTCGAAGGACAACTCCTTGGAACTGTCATAGTCAAGCCAGTTGGGCTTTCCTGCCGTAACATCGGAGTTGTTCAGATTCAAGGCTCCCTTCATGGTAAATCCTGTGAACGAGATGGAACGTACATAAATGCGGGTCTTGGCGTCAACTGCGTTAGTATGATCAGCAGAAACGGTATTCACATCCACATCCGCGTCAATCTGCACGTTCAGTTTGGCGGTGGCATGCATGAAGTTGAAGTTGACCTTGCCTGTTGCGGCCTTCTGCTCTTTGATAAGATTCAGGTATGGCCAACCACCTGTCAGCGTCACTACATCGGTAATAGCAGTGTAGGTCGTCGTACTAGGAGTCTGATCTCCCATAGGCACGACACCCCATAGGAGGTCAACCGAAGTCTTAGGATCAGTGTCAACCACATACTTAATGATGGGGTCGCCGAGTGCAGAATTTTTGTTCACCGAAACGATATTCTTGGACTGTAGCAATGCCTTCTCATATTCTGTGCCAGGATTGCCGACAGGAATACCAGTTGAAGGGTTGACTTCGACCCAAGGAGCGTAAGCAAAGAAAGAAACCTTGTCAACATCGTCACTCTCAGCCGCATTGCCATACTCGTTTGGCCAATATTTTACGGGTTCGTATGTCCAGTTTTCCCTAGTCGCGTTCCACTTCACCTGCTGATTGTACATAAAGTTGGGCTGCAGGAATTGGGAGTAGTCATCATTGTTGCTATAATAACCAAACACGCCAAAGCCGAAGTTCCCGCTTTTCAGCACGTCAGTGGTAATTTCGGTACCATAGCCGGCACGGGTCGCACGTTGTGTGTAAATACTGAAGTTCACTGCATCAGCAGTGGAACTTTCCAAGGCTGCACTCTGATTGGCCAGTTCTTCACTCGAGCAGGCTGCCAGCATGGTGACAGTGGCTGCAAATAATAACACTTTCTTCATATTGTAAAACATTTGGTTAAAAATAATACTACTTTCACACGGATGGCGTTCAGAATTGTACATCGGCGTTCGCTCCATCCTCCCACGGTACGACGACACCGTCGAAGCCCATGCCGTTGTAGGCATCGACGTATGGCAGGTCGGGCTGGCCTTCGAAGCCGTCCATCAGGTCGATGCGCAGGGCATACTCATTCCAGTACTCACGAACCATGTTGCCCACGTCGAAGTGATAGTTGCACACAGTCCTTCGGTCGCGCAACAGCAGACGCAGGTTCAGGCGTATCTCGTCGGCAGGATGATTGATGAGGTTGTCAGTCACGTCCTCGGCTTTCTCGCCCTGCTCCATGTGCCGTCCCTGATAGCGCACGCTGGTATCCTGCACGCCCCAGGTCATAAAAGTCATGGCGATGTAGCCTACATTGTCGCCCGTGACCACTGTTTCCCAGTCATCCAATGCCAGCAGACAGGGGGTGTCGCTGGTACGATCCTGCATCAGATAGTAGCCGTCGGCCAGTCCGGCGATGCTGCCCTTTGCCTGGTAGAGGTAGTAGATACCTTTTATATAGACACGCACACGCATACGCCACGGGATGATGAGCGGCTCCATTCGGTAGAGTTGGTGTACGAGCGTCTGCTGATAGCTGTCGCGCTCCTTGTAAGGGATATATTGATCATACTTACCTGTATCTATGTGCATATGAATGGTATCGCTGGCGATGTTTTCCGGTTCCCACGAAACGGTATAGAGGCCCGTCGGCTCCACGGATGGCAGCGGGTGAGCATAACATACGGGTCCGTAAAGTTCGCTGAGCGAGTCGGGCTGGTAACTGCTGGGAATGGTCTGCACCTTGGCGGTGTTGGCAAAGTCCATATCCAGGAATTCCTGATGGCTGTACTCTAAGGGGGAATAGTCGATGACCAGCACCTCATAGTCTCCCTGGCTGGCGTATGTCTCGTAGTGACGCACTTCAGCGGTGGTGTAGTGAAACGATGCACTCCCGTCCTTGGGGAAGAACCAGACGGTCATGCCGTCAGGGTCTTGTTCGTTGGGATAGAGTTGCTGGTCACGGAAGTAGTTGCGCCAGTCGATGTCGAGTTCCACCTGCTTAAAGTTGTCCTGATAGACCCACAGGTCGCGTCGGCATCCCATTAGAACTAACACTGTCAGGAGTACTGCCAGCAGGATGCCTAAATACATGAACACCCGAATGCCATTTATGTTGTGAAAGCCTTTCATTGTTTCTTCTTGAAGATCTTAGCGTATAGTTTCTTTGCGTCAAACAGGTAGCCGAGGGTCACGTTCACGTGGGTAGCCCCAACAATATGCCGCCAGCCGCTGTCCTGCCACATCAAGTGGTTGTCGTACTCTTCCTCATGCCCTTTTGGAAAAGTGGAACTGCCAAGATAATGGCGGTATTTGGTGGGGATATAACCCAAGCCCATGCCACCATCGACCAACCACTCTTTCTGCCGACCAAAGCGGTGCTGATAGCCAATGTTACAATACAGATTGAGATATTCGCCCTGCCATCCCTCGCTGCGTTTCCACTCAAAGTCGTAGTAGCCCAGCCCCAGTCCGATGCCGACGTGCCATCCGTCGAGGGTGTGCTGCAGGGCACGGTCGCCAAGCCAGTAGCGCAATTCGGCACCTGCGTTGAGGAACTGCTCAGCATGGGCATTATGACTCCACGTCCACCAAGGGAAGAACACCTCCCCCTCAATGCTCCAGCGATAGCAGTCGCCCAGGGGAATCTCCACCTGGACATTAGGAGCGATGCCCCCCCACAACAGCAGGTTGGTCTTTACGGCCCAGAGCTTTCGGTGGTCGATATATGTTTCAGGATAGGGTACGGGCAGATAGATGATGGTGTCGCGTATGACCAGCGTATCGCGCACGGGTTCCTTGATTGATGCTATGATAGCAGAGCCTGAACTGCGCAGTTGCGGTAGGTAGCGTTCTTGGAGTGTCCGCCAGACAGTTCCGCCGCGAGCCTTCCGCAGTCGTCGCTCACGATCATCGCTTGTCCAGTCATCTGTATCCTGCTGTCGGCCTATGATGTTGAGCGCTTCCTCTTTCCACGGCTCATTGCTCGCCTCTATCTTGTAGTACAGAGCACCCCAGCGTGCACCTTCATTGACAATAGTAATGTTGTCCACCAGTCCGTCGAGCCTTTCCTGGAGTTCGTCCCTCAACGCGATGCCACGCTGTTCACCCAGTCGGCGGTTCAGTTCGGCAGGACCTTCTGGTGAACTTCCTGTAAAAATGTTCAGTTGCAAGTCGGCGGCATTGCTTCTTGCATAGCGCTGCCAAGCCCTTTTTACGAAAGCCTCGATATGGCGCTCGTTATCACCGTATTTCAAGTCCAGGTCGCTCTGGCCTACACGGAACTGCACCTGAAGCGTGTCTTCCTGCTTGTTGAAGGCTGTCGGCTCCTGTGCCGCTGCAGCCACAGGCGACAACAGAAGTATCCATGCAACGATATGTGCTGTTTTCAATTTCACGACAGCAAAGGTAAGGCTTTTCCCCAAAACAGCCTTTGCCTTTTACCGTGTGGTTGTTTCAAAAGGTCAGAATGCTTTTCTTACTTTGTCAGATGCTTCTCATTTTGTCCGTCTTCATCTTCTCATTTTGTCCACAAACGCGTTTTAGGTGGACTTCAGGTACTCTGTAGGCGACATACCGAAGTTCTGTCGGAAGATGCGGTTGAAGGTGGCCGTGTTGGTGATGCCGCTCGATTGTGCAATGGCCAGAATGGTCCATTCCGGATGTCTGCGCATCAGTTGCAGGGCATGTAGCATACGCTTGCGGTTGATGTACGCCTTCAGGTTCGTCTCACTGCTGTATTGTTTCAGTATGCTGCCCATGCGGTTCTTGTCAACGCCAATGAGGGCGCACAGGTCATCACGGTTCAGGTTGGGATTCAAGTATAGTTGCTGCTCGTCGATCATCCGGTCCATGCGCTTGAAAATCATAAGGTCGGCATCGTATTCTTGAGGGTCGCCACTCGTATCACTGGGACTCGTATCACCTGTCAGAAGTATGGCCTCACGATAGTCCACCATCTCATCAATAGCCTGTCGCATCAGATGGTTCTTATGGCGTATCTTTCTGGAATAGAATATCATGGCACCGATGACTATCAGCAGGGCGCAGACTGCAATGACAAGTCCGTTTATCCATAATTCGCGGCTGTGCAACTGCCGTTCCTTCTCCTGTGTCTCATAGAGTGCGGCCAGTTCCTGTGCATTGTGGCGAGCCTGCCGGGCTTGTAGTGTATCACCGATTTCAAGGACTTCCACGTAGAGGTCTGCTGCACGGCGGTAGTCACCCGCCTTTTGCCGCACTTCAGCCAGTCCCCATTTGGCAAACTGCATCATCTGTCCTAACGTGTCACTGTGTGTGCGAATCTGACTGATCTGCTCTTCGTAAATCTTGCTGGCCTCCTGATATAGCCCACGTTCGCGCAGGTAGTCAACAATGAAGTAGCCCCTGTGGTCGTAGCCCTCGTAGGGTACCGTCTGCCATTGAGTGTATGCAGAGTCAGCTTTAGCAGTCAGCCCCATTCGGATGGCCGTTAGGGCTAGCTTGCTCAGCGCCACACGCTGGTCTTGCTGCTGAATTTGTGGGGTAGTACCCCAGCGGGTTCCTTCACGCGTCAGTTTGACGTTGCGCTCACAAGTAGCAAGGGCTTTCGGCTGCTCTTTCGCTGCATTATATAATGAAGTGAGTACGTTCAACTGCGAATGCACCAGATGGTCTGTGTTCGGACGGTCTGTCTCTGCCATCATATTAACCGCCTTTTCCACGTAGCCGAGGCCTTTCTGCCTGTCGCCTTCATAGAACAGGCACTTTCCCGTCATCATCAGGGCCTGCGACTGATAGTACTTGTCACCTTGCTGCCGGCTCAAGTCAAGCAATTGTTGCAGATAGGTCATCTGGTTGTTCTTCTGTCCTGCTACATCACATACATCACAGAGAGCGTTTAGCACCATCAGTCGCTTCTCTGCATCCTGTTCCACCTCACGACTGTCGAGGAGACTGGCATAGACATCGTATGCCTCGCGGAAATGCATTTTGTTGTACAGCGAGTCGGCCTCGCGGATAGTTTGTTCAAACGTTGACTGCCCATGAATAGGTAGCACCAGAAGCATAAGTACCGTGACGTATACGAAAATCTTGTTCATATAATAGTTCTTATTTACATTCACTTGGCATACCAATGGATGATCAGGGAATACATAAAAATGGCGTGGCCATTCTTATGCACTAAACCTAAGGGGCGAGCCTAGGAAAATTGGAACCCCTACTATCTAATAAGAATGCTCCACGCCATAAGCGTGTGCATAGCATTATACAGATAGTCTGGGAAGCCATTTCTTGGCTTTTCCCTTGCCTCTTAAATCGAACTATTCCAATTAAGTTTCCTAGGCTTCTTCGGTTTAGTGCGAAATAATAAGCTAATTCATCATCGGTTCGGGATTTCTCCCCCGAAACCGCTGCAAATTTACACAAAATTCTTCTAAGAGCAACTCCTTTTGATAAAAAATTGCTAATAATGATGCGATTTTAGCAGAAAAGCGGTCTGTATGGGTGTCGTTACGATTATTTTGAATAATCAAATGAATGGTAAATATGGGCAATTCCGTTGCAAAAACGGGAAAGAAAACGGCGGCGATGGCTGTAATCAGAATAAACGCCTTATATTTGCAGAAAAAACGGGAGGCACGATGGATTTGAAAACGATGTAGCGAACGTGGAGAGACAGAGGACGATAAGGAAGGCCGAGCTATCGGAACTGGCCGCCATCATGCAGGTGATTGAGGCGGCGAGGGGCATCATGCGGGCATCGGGGAACATGCGGCAGTGGAACCACGGGTGCCCCTCGGAGGATGTCATCACGGCTGACATTGAGAAGGAAACACGGCTTCTCCTATTGCGGCAGAATTCGAGACCATGAAAGACGGAAATGAAAAGAAAAACAAGTTTTCCTTTTGCATTTCACTCGTTTTTTCGTAATTTTGTGGCGCATTTCTTAAAACAGGATTAAGAAGAAGATTTTAAAGAGTATATAACATGCCTTTGATATTGATTCTTCGACCGATAGAGTGGTTTGGCATAGTGGTGGCGGAGCTGAAACGGGTGGCTTCGCTCGGTCAGTTTATGATGGTGGAAGGAACCGTCAGGAGCAGACTGGTAGACAACGGGCAGGAGGATCTGCACCTGCTGGCTGAACTGTGCGAGGAGTTGCGTCCCGACAGCCTCTATGCCCGCTATGCCAACAAGAAAGTGTTCCGGCATGAGGAAGACTTCTGGACCACGAAGGAAAAGATGGTCAGGGTGCATGTGAAGCAGATGGCCGACAGGCGTATCATCAAGGCTGTCGGGCTGGCCGACAAACTGGACATTCCTATCATCTATGCCAAGGACCAGAAAGCACCGCTGCACATATCGGAGCGCTTGACGCTGGACAGTGGCAGCGAGGTGACTCCAGTGATGAACTTCAGCCGCCATGCGGAGGGAACGACCTATCGCCTGCAACTGCGTATAGGCGAAAGACTGGTGGAACGGCCATCGGAGCACCAGCTTATCGTACTGACCCACACTCCGGGGATGTTCGTGCTCGACAAACGCATCTACGCACTGTGCGAAGGATTCAGCGGACAGCTGCTGTTGCCCTTTGCCGGAAAGGCTGCGATTGAGCGAGAGCAGAGTGGAGCTCGCTCAAACTCTGCCGAGCGTGAGCAGGCTCGACCGAAGGTCAAGGAGGCGACGAAGGTGGCGGAACCAGTCAGCAAGCCGCAGGCAGGCATGCTTTTCTCTGACGAAGAGATGCGAGGGGAACCAACGGTCTGCAGTCAGAAGGAAAGGCTGCATCTTCCCTATCGCACCTCGCTTGTCGTTGCCCCGGCATCGGTGGTCCATAACTGGCGTAACGAACTGGGCCGCTTTGCACCCTCGCTGTCGGTGATGACCTATACGGGTGACACCGCAAAGCGGAAGGACAAACGGACAGCACTGATGCGGTGGGACGTGGTGCTGACTACCTACCGCACGCTGCTCAACGACATCGACCTGCTTTCGCAGAACGAGTTCGGCATCGTGGTGTTCGACGAGAGTCAGGCCTTCAAGACGGCTACGTCGCAGATTCACCAAGCCGTCACCCGACTACAGGCTCTTCACCGGATGGCACTCAGCGGAACGCCCGTTGAGAACAACCTGCAGGAGTTGTGGAGTCTGATGAACGTGCTGAATCCGAATTTGCTGGGCGATGCACGGTCGTTCCAAGACGCCTTCGTCAATCCTATTGCCGTGCAGATGGAAGACAGCCGTAAAGACTTGCTGCGTCGTCTGATAGCCCCCTGCTTCCTGAAGCGTACCAAGGAGGAAGTGCTCAGCGACCTGCCTGAACGCCAGGACGAGGTGGTGGTCTGCGCGATGACCGATGAACAGACAAGCCGATATACCGAGGAACTGTCGAAGGCCCGCAACGAGTGGCTCGACCCGACGGCCAGCAGTCATGGTCGCCAGATTCACATCCTGGCAGCCCTGCAGCGTCTGCGTCAGATAGCCAATGGCGAGGGGAAAATGGGCGTGGTGTTCGACTATTTAGAGAACCTGCGGCAGACACAACATAAGGTGCTTATCTTCAGCGAGTACGTCACGCTGCTGGAACAAGTGGGTGGCGAGATGACGAGCCGGGGCTGGAATTACGCCCTGCTGACGGGACAGACGCAGAATCGGGAACAGGTGATAGCACGTTTCCAGCAGTCGTCCGACTGCCAGTTCTTCCTGATTTCGCTGAAAGCCGGAGGCGTGGGTCTGAACCTGACAGCAGCCGACTATGTGTTCCTGCTCGACCCGTGGTGGAACCGTGCCGCAGAGGAACAGGCCATCGCCCGTGCCCACCGCATCGGCCAGCAACGCTCAGTATTCGTCTATCGTTTCGTCTCTGCCGGAACGCTCGAAGAGCAGATTCTCACCCTGCAAGACCGCAAGCAGTCGCTGATAGACAGCGTCATGCCGTTTATTCTTTAGTTCCCTTGGTGTCTTTTATAGGATAGCATCTGTCGTTCTTTCTATACAGATAGGCGACGGCAGCGGCATGACGGTGAACTGTGCCAGACAGCCGATGATGACATCTTTCGGACGGCTGAACACAATCTTGAAGTCATGGAGGTTCAGCGTCAGTCCCATGCCGAACATCACCACCCCCAGCAGATAGTTGATGACCGTCGGGCGCACTTGTTGCAAAGTGCCGGGGAATGCCAGAGCCAGCAATGCCGATGCAAGCACCAGTATGCCCATATAGTCTGATATGTAATGACAGAGTTTCTTCATCATAGCCTTTCGTGAAATGGATGAGCGTGCGCATCATCGCCGTTTTCGACGGCAAAGTTACGAAATTATTTGGATTTCTCCTCTTTTTTTAGTAATTTTGCACCAAAATACACAAAGAACGATGCCACGTAAGACTGACGGAATAGAATTTGAGATTCACCCGCGCCCCACAAAGGGCGAGGACGGCAAGCCGCTGCTCTATGTGCGACCTGCCAAGGGACGCAAGAGGAGCTTCAAGGAGTTGGAGACCTTCTGCAACAAGTATCGCGGGCTGCGTACAGGAGAATTGCAGATGGTGATGGACGTCGTGATGGATGTCGTGGGACTCTGGCTGTCCGACGGCTACCGGGTGGAGACACCCATCGGCTCATTCGCCCCAAAACTGAAACTGCTGGGCGAGCATACCGACCCCAAGACCATTCATGGCCGCGACATCAAGTATGCCGGCATCGAGTTCATTCCCTCAAAGGAGTTCATCAAGGAGGGCGGACAGAACCGAGAGGGCTACCGCAAGAGCGAGGCTCAGGTCGGCAACAGCCAGATGCACGACCCCAAGGCAATGGACGAGGCCCTGCGGCGCAGCATGAAGCTGGGCTATACCACCATCCCTGAGTTTATGATATTCAGCGGACTGAAGCGTGACTCGGCCAAGACCTATCTCGACAGCCTCTGCAAGGGTGAGCATCCGCGTCTGTGGAAAGTTCGTGAAAGTCGTCGCTGGCTCTACTTCCCAAAGCAAGGCTGCGATTGAGCGAGTGCAGATTGGAGCTTGCTCCATCTCTGCCGAGCGTAAGCAGACTCGACCGAAGGTCAAAGATAAATCCACAGAATAAAACTCGGTTTCGACCGACCGCTCCAGCATATCAGGGCGGGTGCTCCAAGATGTAAGGGCGCCCGCCCTAATTCGTAAGGGCGGGCGATAAAAACGAGCAACAACGTACCTTTCTCCCTGTTGCACGCCGTCTCTTTCCCTGTTTGCCCGTACCTTTTCCCCTTTTAGAGCGTACTTCCGTTTTTGTAGGAAGGGACTTTGCGCCGTTTTCCTCAAACTTTTCGCCGCTTTCCGTTTGTATTTCGAAAATAATTGTGTATATTTGCACCGTGAAACATCAATACTAATCGTTTATGCTTGACAGAATGCAGACCATAGAAAAGCTGAAAACTACTCGTCAGTATCTTGATGAGCACTATGGCGTACACTCCATGACGCTCTTCGGCTCGCTGGCCCGCAATGAACAGCGGGAAGACAGCGACGTGGACATTTGTGTAGAGATGGTGCCAAACCTGTTCAACCGAGCTGGGGTTAAAATATATCTGCAGGAACTTTTAGGATGTGATGTTGATGTGGTACGAATGCGAGAACGTATGAACCCCTTGCTTAAACAACAAATCTTGAAATATGGAATTCGAGTCTACTGAGAAACTTCAGATGGTCTATGAGACCCTGAAGAATATTGAGACAGCCATCACTCGGCTACAGGAGCGGACGGTGCAGATTCATACCGTCGACGATTTTCTGCTTTCGCCCTTTGGTATGGAGAAACTTGATGCTGCCTGCATGGTAATCATTGCTTTGGGCGAAGCAGTAAAAACACTCGACAAACTCACCGACAAGGAGTTGCTTCCAACATACTCCGCTGTAGAATGGAAGAAAGTAATGGGAGCAAGGGACATCATGGCTCGCCACTATTTCGAGGTTGATGCTGACGAAGTGTTCAGTATAGTAAAGAATGACCTGGAGTCGTTGAAGAAAGCCATCGAATTCTTCCAGGAAGAGTTGTTCGAAAAGAACAATCAATAACAAAAAATAATGTGTAACCCTATAAAACCGTAAGTGCCTATGGGCTGAGATAACAATAAAAGGACAATACGACATAGTAATCGACCTTGTGTCGCTTTGTACCTTTAGTAATGTTCAAAAAATAAGTTGGTAAATTCATGAAGGTAATATTTTATAGTT
>ERZ842401.4457-NODE-4457-length-16285-cov-4.565496_pt1 | contig 16285 bp, 11 predicted proteins | sample MGYA00521270_ERZ842401 | MGnify/ENA primary metagenome ERZ842401 (study PRJEB31892, sample SAMEA3878208) | bioreactor metagenome | biome: Moose rumen | place: Sweden | collected 2011-10 | study: EMG produced TPA metagenomics assembly of the PRJEB12797 data set...
CTTCGGCAAGCCCAGGAATACGGTGCAGGAACATCTCGATAGTGCAGCTGTTGAAAACCGGGAGAAGATCTTCGGGGATAATGTCTCGATGCAGGACGATATGCAAATTCTTCCTGTCCGCCCACGCAGGGACCTGGCTGAAAGAGGAAACCACCAGCCATACATTTTCGATGAACGGCATACAGGTACCGATTCCGCGCAGCAGATACCTCAGAGTCCCCCAGTCCCGGAAGCGTTTCTCGAGCTGCGGCCTGCCTGCGAACTTCTCATAGTCGGCACGCCAGACCTCGTCCATGCCGTCGACATATGTAATTACTGCATCCATTATCTTTTTTTCAAATAGTCAACCAAATATGCGGTTTCATCGGTCTGCAAAGCGCTCGCTCCGGTTTCCCCTATCAACCAGCCGTATCCTGCATCGGGGTCGGACAGCGAAAGATGGTCATCGTGCCCTCCACATAACGAGGCCCACATCGTATTGACCCAGATTCGGCTTTTTCCGGAAAGCAGGGCTCCCGCGACAGTCAGCACCGGTTCGGCATCATTGCTGAAAACCCACTCATATATATGCGGTGCAAGCAGCTTTTCATATTCTGCAATACTTGCAAGAGCTCCGCTACGTCCAATATGGATAATGGGCATGAAAAGGACGGTACCGGCATAATCTCCCATAAGGGCCGCAGCCTCTCCGGCAGACATGGAACTTTTGAAAATAATCTGCTCCAGCGTGCCCGTTCTTTGGGCGATTTCAACTATTTCGGAAAAATGAACGAAGGCCTTGTCTATGTTAACCATGATACGCCCCTTGGCCGCAAGCAAAACTTCTTCGAGAGTTGCAGCTCCTGCGGGACGGAACAGAATCGGACCGTGATGCAAAATCAGTTCACCGCCAATGGTCCTGCGTACATCTATTTCCACAATATCGGCACCTGCGCAAATTGCGGCCTCTACAGCCGCCACAGAATTTTCCGGCACATCCTTCCATACACCTCTGTGAGAAGCCACCAGAACACTATTGTCCGAAGGATTCAGCAGGCGGACACGGATGGAATCTGCCCTTGTCTGGGCATAGGCTCCGACAACAAGCAGGAAGGCAGGCATTATGATGACTAGTCGTTTCATTGCCGACGAAGGTATTTAGCTGTGAAAGAATCGCTTTCAGCCATCATCTTTTCGGGAGGACCTGCAAAAACTATTTCACCCCCCCTTGTTCCGGCATCGGGCCCGAGGTCGATTACCCAGTCGGCACTCCGGATCACATCGGAATTGTGTTCCACAACCACCAGAGAATGCCCGGCATCGAGCAAAGCATCGAAAGCCTTCAGCAGTTTTTCCACATCGAAGAAATGCAGGCCCGTAGTAGGCTCGTCAAATATAAACATTATTTTCTCTTTCTTCCTGTTTTCGGAACTCAAAGAAAGGAAATATGCAAGCTTTATGCGCTGACTCTCGCCGCCCGACAGGGTGCTGCTGCTCTGTCCCAGTTTCAGATATCCCAGGCCCACGTCCACGAGGGGTTGCAGTTTCCGGGCTATGTTCCGCGCAGCCTCTTCCTTGCCAAGAGCGAAAAAGTCAATCGCATCGCAGATGCTCATGTTCAGGATGTCATCGATATTCTTTTCGCGATAACGCACTTCCAGCACATCCTGCTTGAAGCGTTTCCCACCGCATTCCTCGCAAACCATGGTAACATCCGACATGAACTGCATCGGTATAGTCACCACCCCCTCTCCCTGACACTCGGGGCAGCGCCCTCCTTCCTGATTGAAGGAGAAATAAGAAGGTCCGTAGCCGTTGATTTTTGCATACTGCTGGTCGGAAAGCAATTTGCGGATTTCGTCATATACTTTGAGGTAGGTCACCGGATTGCTGCGAGTACTCTTTCCTATAGGGTTCTGGTCGACATATTCCACTCGTGAAATCCTGTCCAGGCCGCCTCCGATGGCCCTGTGGGTGCCCGGGAGCTCGCCAGACTCGTTAAAATGGCGGTAGAGCGCGGGATAAAGGATGTCCCCGACAAGCGAAGACTTTCCGGATCCGCTGACTCCCGTCACCACTGTCAGAGTCCTGAGCGGGAACTCAACGGTGATGTCTTTCAAATTGTGCTCCATCGCCCCCTCGATCTTGATGGAATAATTCCAGTTGCGTTTGCTGCGCATATAACGGGGACGCCCGTTCAGGTATTGCAGTGTCAGGCTGCCCGCGCCTGTCCCCGGCTCCAGAAGACTGCCTTTGTATACAATCTGTCCCCCATTCACGCCGGCAAGAGGCCCCATGTCTATCAGAAGGTCGGCTGCGCGGATGATATCTTCGTCATGTTCCACCACCAGAACGGTGATGCCAAGGTCCCGAAGCCGCCGAAGGACACCGATAAGGCGTTCTGTATCACGCGAATGAAGCCCTATTGAAGGCTCGTCGAGGATATACAGCGATCCGACCAGCGAGCTTCCCAGAGCGGTTACCAAGTTCACCCTCTGACTTTCGCCTCCTGAAAGAGTGTTCATGGTACGGTTGAGAGCAAGGTATCCTAGGCCTACATCGTCGATACACTCGAGGCGGGAGATTATTTCCTGCAGTGGCTCTGCAATTATCTCCGGCATACTGAGCGACAACGAACGGAAGAAGGCGAGGGCATCTTCTGCCGTCATATTCAGGATATCGGCGATGGTCCTGCCAGCGACTTTTACATAGAGAGCTTCTTTGCGCAGACGGCTTCCGTGGCATTCCGTGCAGCTTGTGCGCCCGCTGAAGCGGTTCTCCATGAACTTATACTGGATCTTGTACCGCTGGGTGTGCACCCAGTCGAAGAATTCGTTTATGCCCACTATGCTGTCTTCATCCCCATCTATGCTATGGCCGTTCCAGATTATGTCTTTTTCTTTCTCCGTGAGATTGCAGTATGGCTCGAACGGGCGTATGCCGTAACGGGGCGCCACATGCACCAGGTGTTGTGCGAACCACCCCATCTTCTCTCCCCGCCAGCATGCAATGGCACCGTCGTATATGCTTCGCGTCTTGTCGGGAATAACAAGATCTTCGCTGATACCGATTATCTTTCCCAGTCCACCGCATACCGGGCAGGCGCCTAGCGGAGAATTGAAACTGAAGAGGTAGTCGTCGGGTTCGCGGAAGGTAATGCCGTCGAGTTCGAAACGGCTGCAGAAAGCCCTTTCCTGGCCTGTACCGCTTACCAGACGGATGTCCCCGCCGCCACGGGAAAAAGCATCGTTAACCGAATCCAGCAGACGGGACCGCAGGTCTTTGTCGTTCTTGTAAGCGGCCGGATCGTCTATCTTGAGACGGTCGACAAGCAGACAGGCATCTTCTGGATAATCCCCGTCCAGTTGAAGTATATCGTCAATCTGCCGGGCACTGCCGCCGGAAAAAAGCCGTGAGTATCCATCCTCCTTCAAACCGAGCATCAGTTCCACTTTGTCGCTGCGCCCGGACCAGTGAAGATCTGCAAGAATAAACAGAGTGTCCGGAGTATTGATTTCCAGCCAGCGCATTACATCCGCCGGACTGTCCTTATGCACCTCGCGGCCGCTGACCGGTGAGAAAGTGCGTCCGACACGTGCAAAAATGAGCCTGAGATAATCGTATATCTCGGTGGTCGTGGCAACTGTGGAACGCGGATTCTTGACATTGACTTTCTGTTCTATAGCGATAGCCGGAGGAATACCGTCTATAAGGTCGACATCCGGCTTGCTCATCCTCCCGAGAAACTGCCTGGCGTACGAGGAGATACTCTCGGCAAAGCGACGCTGGCCTTCCGCGTAAAGTGTGTCGAAGGCTAGCGAACTTTTGCCGCTTCCGGATATGCCGGTCACAACCACAAACTTGCCGCGCGGTATCTCAAGGTCAATATTCTTAAGGTTATTGACCCTCGCTCCTTTTATGATTATAGATTCACTCAAAGTTTACAAAAATACTTATTTTTCCGCGATAAAAGTTTGCAGGTTCAAAAAATCTGCCTATCTTTGCATCCGCGTTTCGGCGCAACCAGCACCCGGTGCGGTAGTTCAGCTGGTTAGAATGCCGGCCTGTCACGCCGGAGGTCGAGGGTTCGAGTCCCTTCCGCACCGCTTAAAAATGTACGACATTGCTTTTGCCTCCGTCATCTGGCAGGTGCTGAAGGCCGTCCGGACCAATCCGGCAATTGAACTGAAGAAGGAGTAGATTCTTCGCTTCGCTCAGAATGACATTGTCTAGCTCTCATCACTTTCCCAGGACTTCCCTGGCAAGGCGCGTAAGCTCATCCACATCTATCGGCTCCAAAACGATTTTCTCAGGGGTAAGGTCCAACAGGAACTGCATATATGTGGGCAGCGTGAGCAGATCGCCGTCGCGACCGACGTTATAGTCCCCGAACTTGATAAAATGCTTGACGCCATATTTCTCCGGATGCTTCCTTACGGTGGAAATACTCTTGGCCTGTGCATTTTTTGCCTTTACCTCCACGGGCACACATTCACCCTGATACCGGATCAGGAAGTCCAGTTCCAGGCCGGAGTCCTTTTGAAGATAGTACAGACTCTGTCCCTTCTTGATGAGTGTATCGGCCATTAGATTCTCGTAGATGGCGCCCTTGTAGCCGCCCAGGTTGCCCAGCAGGATATCCGCCCGAGTGTCGGCACCCAGCATTGCGACCAGAATGCCGATATCGGCAGTATAGACCTTGAAAATGTTGTCTATCGCATTTCCCTCCAATGGCAGGCCGGTGATGTTGGAGTTGTAGCAACGGCGGGCGATATCGGCGTCTTCCAGCCACTGCAGCGAGTCCTTGTAAAAAACGCCGCGGCCGCCCTCCTCCACTTTGGACCACTGGTACTTCTTGTTGTCCTTGGCCAGTTGCTTGGGGATGGCGTTGAAGCAGGCCCGGATATGAGGTTTATCCTTGTCATCGGCATATTTCACCATATCGGAGCGGTATTCTTTGAGGATGGAATGCCAGACAGTATTTACGGCATTCATATCGCCAGTTTCCAGCAGGGCGTTCACGGCAGCGGGCAGTCCGCCTACGGCCACATAACGGTAGAGCAGCGTCTTCATAGCTACGTGGATGCCTTCAGGAACTGGAGTTTCCTCTTTGAGGCACTTGCGCAGCACGTCGATAATCTCTTCACTCAGATTGTTTGCCCAAAGAAATTCCTCAAAGTCCAGGGGGTACATCTCCACGATCTCCTCATAGCCAACGGGAACGGAATTGCTACCCTTTTCTTGTTTGGCAGCTTCTCTTTTGCGTCTTTTCTTTTTCTCCTGTCCGTAACCCTGTACGCCCAGGAGTGACCCGGTGGCGATGATGTCATAGCGGCCGTCTTCTTTGAAGAACTTGAGACTGGTACGGGCCTCAGGGCAGTCCTGAATCTCATCGAAGATAATGCAGGTTTCACCAGGGACGAAACGCGCGGTGCGCATTTGGGCTGAGAGGTTGAGGATGATTGTTTCTGCATCTTTGGAGCCGTAAAAAGCGGTTTTCCTCTCTTCCTGTTTGATGAAATTGATGTAAACGACGTGCTTATAGTTTTCCTTGGCAAACTGCCGGGAGATGAAAGTCTTGCCGCACTGACGGATGCCCATTATTACAAGCGGCATGTGGCCGGGCTTTTCTTTCCATTGCCTCAAAATATCTGTTATCCTCCTTCTTAACATAGCGTTTCTTTATTTGCTTCGGGAGCAAAGATATCTTTTTTCCAGTGATATTCCAATAATCAAATGCTTTTTTTCCAGCGACTTTGCGCGGAACTGATGCTGTTTTTAAAGGGATATCGATATCTCTCCGACGGGCGTGTCTTCGCAGACGCATAGCCGCTACACTTCCGCGTCGTGCAGTTCACTCTTTTCGGAGATCACGTCTTCGAACCCGGTGAGGGCTGCGAAAGGCGCAAACTGGGCGGCACGCTCCAACCTCGACATACGTGGATGCCGCAGCGGGTCGGGTTCGGGATGCTCCAGTCTTATAATATCTTCGTAATCGTTCATGCCTTGTGTCCCCCTATCTGTTGATTGCGTTCTTTCGCGGTCGCCCCTTCTTCGAAATTCATTCCCTTGAGAATTGCATTTTTGCCGAATTTGCGACGTATTTCCAGGATCGCCTCCTGACGGCTTCGTTCCCGTACGGTATCGGGTTCCTCTTCAAACAGGTTCAACTGCACCCCGTCGGCAGCACTCTCATCGACTATATGATTTGCTACCACATACATCCTTCGCACAAGCAGATTCTTGTCCACAGTGCGGTCGAACAACTCTCCCATAGCCTTCATTATCAAATCGGTAGATGAAGTCTGCCTTCCGAGATTCGCGGATCCGTGGGCAGGTTTCGGCACAGGACGGCCGTACCAGTCGTTGGCGACTGGGCCATGATACTTCGACGCGACTGAAGGATCCGACAGACTCTCTGTATCGTAACCCACGCTCAGGACTATCTGGTCTGCCAGCAGCTTTTTCGAGACCATCTCCATCACCAGCAGATCGGTCATTTCCAGCGCCACCACCCTGGCCTTAGCAAAAGTGTACGGCTCGCTCAGCACCTGGCCGTTGCTGAGGCTGTGTTCAGCAGGCTTATATGCCTTTATGTCTGAAATCCGGCAGGGCTCCCAGCCCCAGGCATGATCTATGATCAGCTCTGCATTCACACCGAAAATCTTATACAGGGATTCCGGATTGACCAGAGACCTCCGGGCGACATCCCCAAGAGTCATCATACCATTGATTTCCAAACGACTTGCCAGCCCGTGTCCGATGCGCCAGAAATCCGTCAGAGGCCGGTGGCTCCAGTATTTGCGACGGAAACTCATCTCGTCGAGAGCAGCAATACGCACGCCGTCAGCATCCGGATCACTGTGTTTGGCTTCTATGTCCATCGCTATCTTTGCAAGATACATATTGGTACCGATGCCGGCAGTGGCGGTAATTCCTGTCTCCGAGAGCACATCCTTTATCATTTTCATGGCCAGATCGCGGGCGGACAGCCCGTAAATACGGAGATACTGACTTGCATCGATAAACACCTCGTCTATGGAGTAAACATGGATATCTTCCGACGAAATATACTTCAAATATATATTGTACACCTTCGAACTCACCTCCATATAATGACGCATGCGCGGCGGTGCTATCAGATAACCGAGCGCCTTTGAAGCATCGGAACGGACCTCAGGATCCTGAGTGGCTACTCCGGAAAAGCGATGTCCGGGCGCATGGCGCAGCCGTTCGCTGTTTATCCTGTTCACCTGCTGCACCACTTCGAAGAGCCGGGCACGGCCGGAGATACCATAAGCCTTGAGAGAAGGAGAAACTGCCAGGCAGATTGTTTTTTCCGTACGCGAAGCATCCGCCACCACAAGATTCGTGGTGAGCGGATCCAGGCCGCGGGCCGCACACTCCACGGAAGCGTAGAATGACTTCAAGTCTATGGCTATGTAGGTGCGGGACTGCATTATCCTTATTCCCACATGAACCTCAGCATCGCCGGGGTCCTGCTGTAGTCGTAGATGCGGATATAGTCCATCCCATAAAGGCGTATGTGAGAGTCGCCGCCACCGTCATCCAGGTCATCCCCAAAGAAAAGACAATCGTCGAGGCAGTACCCATGCTCATGAGCATATCGCAGCGCGGCATCAAACTTATTATATTGTTTCGGAGTGAAATCAAAGGACGTCGAACCGCCTATATATACCGCATAATCCTTGAAAACCTCCAGAACTTCGGGATACATCGCCCTCCGCCGCGCCTTGTCGGGATCGAATTTGAGCTTCTCATATTTGTCGGGAGACATTCCGAGAAGACCGAAAGTGACCATCCCGCTGGCGTGATACTCTATGGGATCCCCCTGATACGAATTATATCCGTATTTTTCGCGGAAATACCGGCACCACTTGTCGAAGAATGCCGTATCGGCCGGGGCGGTATCTTCACGGATGATGCGGAACTCCCCGTCGACAATGGCGCTTTCCTGCATGCCGTAATTACCCACTATGGGCACAGGGAAATCTCCCATCTGATGATATACCCTCGGGCAGTTGCCTGCGGCCATCATCACCACATCATACTTCTCGCAGAGCTTCTCCATCAGCTCGCGTGCAGCGGGTTCCAATGGCATGCGGTGCTCGGTAAGAGTAGCGTCCAGGTCGAAGCAAAGCAGTTTCTTGGCCTTGATGCGCGCAGCATCCTTAACAGGATCAAGTTCGGTAGGATTCGCGGAAAAACATATCTTCACCACATCGTCCACTCCTCCCCGCATAGAATCCGGAAGCTTGAAATTCAAGAATCCGTCACGATATATGGAACTCACCTTCTCCCTGGTACGCAACAAGGTGACGGAATAAGGCCGGTGCCCTGTCTTCACACTCACCTGCCCCTTGAAATGAGGCAGCACGTGGGCGTACCAGATATCCTCCCCGCGGGTAGTCAACGGCACGTTCGATAGTTCTACTCCAGGGGTAGGGCCGCATCCGATCAGAGATTCTTCGCCTGTATCCATCCAGTCCTTAAGCAAAGCAATCTGCTTATAAAAGTTTGGATGCATGTCTCCGGAACCGGAAGGCCCTACGTTCGGAAGGAAATTCCCTCCGAGTGAACGGGACGCCACGAACTCCTCCATGAACCAGCTAAGCGGCCGGAAAAGGCCCTTGGCATTGTAGCCCCAGCCTCCTCCCTTGCCGGTCCATATATGGCAGTGCTCCCACCACTGCGAGGGCACATAGGTGGGAGTCACGCACTCAAAAGGAGTCGTGAAATCCCCTATCCGCATGGATGTGCCCGAAGGATTGTCGGGATTCACGATATTTGCCCAGCGGTCGTTGATCACTATGTCGGGCTGGAGACTGCGTATCCAGGCATAGACCTTCTCCGTGCACAGGTCCTGCGCGGGGATGCCGTACCAGCCCATGCCGTCCAGCCAGAGCACATCGATCTTGCCATAATTGGTAAGAAGTTCTTCGAGCTGGGCGATTACGTATGCAAAGAACTTTTCGAAGTCCTTGCGGTTCTTGACCGTATCCTTTACAGGACCACGCCTGCCCCAGGTGGCGACATCCCATTCCGAATCAGGCCGGTCGCCGGGATAATGCCAGTCGCGAGGGGAATAATAGAAGCCGACTCGCATCCCGGTCTGGTGGCAGGCATCAACATACTCACGCACCAGATCCCGGCCATGCATATACTGCTTTACGCCTATTCCGTATCTGGAAGGCCAGAGGGCGTATCCGTCATGATGCCGGGTGGTAAGCACGGCATAGCGGAACCCCGCCTCGCGGGCGGCACGCAGGTAATGCCCGAAAAAATCCTTGTCCTGAGGGTTAAAAAAGTTCGCCTGATCGTAATACTCCTGCCGGGAATGATATTCCCCTCCCCATTCGTAGTCCTTGATCATGTTCCACGATGGCTGGGCGCCTATCATGGAATGAATGCCCCAATGCATGAAAAGCCCGAGACTTGCCGAAGGGTACCACTGTGCTCCTGGCGACGGATTAGGGAATACCACCTCCGCAGAAGGAGAAGCCAGCAGTTCCCGGGCGCGCTTCAGGTCCTTCCCGGACACGCGGTAATCGGCAGGATCGATCTGCCATTGCGCCATGGCCGAAAGGCAAAGGCACAAGGCGAGCAAAGATGAGAGTATTCTTTTCATATTATTTCCCGAGAGTTGCAACCATGACGGCCTTGATGGTGTGCATGCGGTTCTCGGCCTCGTCGAACACTATGCTCGCAGGACTTTCGAACACTTCTTCAGTAACCTCAACTCCATCCAGACCGAACTTCTTGTGAACGTCGCGGCCGACCTGCGTCTCGAGGTTATGATAAGAAGGAAGGCAATGCATGAACTTGCATGCCGGATTGCCGGTGCGTTTCATCAATGAAGCATTCACCTGATACGGCCGGAGCATGTCGATGCGTTCCTTCCAAACCTCGTCTGGCTCGCCCATCGACACCCAGACATCGGTATAAATGAAGTCACACCCCTTCACGCCGGCATCGACGTCATCGGTGATGGTGATGCGGGCACCGGTGGTCCTGGCTATTTCGCGGCACTCGGTTACGAGTTCCGCTGCAGGCTGGAGGGCCTTAGGGGACACGATGCGCACATCCATGCCCATCTTGGCACCGCCTACCAGAAGTGAATTGCCCATATTGAAACGAGCATCACCAAGATAAGCGTAACTGACCTGATTCAAAGGTTTATCGACATGTTCGCTCATGGTGAGGAAGTCGGCCAGAATCTGGGTGGGATGAAATTCGTTGGTAAGGCCGTTCCAGACAGGAACTCCTGAATACTTCGCAAGGTCCTCGACTGTCTTCTGGGCGAAGCCGCGGTATTCTATACCGTCGTACATACGTCCCAGCACGCGGGCTGTATCCTTCATGGACTCTTTAACACCTATCTGAGAACCCGTTGGCCCAAGATAAGTGACATGCGCGCCTTGATCGTAGGCGGCAACTTCAAATGCGCAGCGGGTGCGGGTTGAGGTCTTTTCGAAAATCAGGGCTATGTTCTTTCCCTTGAGCATGGGCTGCTCCGTGCCTGCGTATTTGGCCTTCTTGAGATCTTTTGCAAGATCGAGTAGGAATTTGATTTCTTCGGGAGTAAAGTCAAGCAGCTTGAGGAAACTGCGATTTCTGAGATTGAATGCCATATTCTATTGGTTATTAAGGTATTATTCTGGTACCGCAGGCAGGATTGCCGAGCTGCCCGGCCTCGGTGATAATGCATTGTGCGCCCCCGTTCCTGACAAAAAGCATTCCCGCCCGGACCTTTGGGGCCATGGAGCCCTCAGCAAACTGACCATCAGCCAGATAGCGTTCAGCTTCGGCTATCGTCATAGTGTCGAGAGCTTTTTCTTCGGGGGTATGGAAGTTGACAAAAACCTTGGGGACGTCTGTCAGAATATAAAACTCATCTGCTTTCATGCGGATTGCCGCCAAAGCGCTGGCAAGGTCCTTGTCTATAACGGCTTCAACACCTCGAAAGCCGTTGGCGTCCTTCACTACAGGTATGCCACCGCCGCCAACAGTAACGACTATATAGCCTCCGCGTGCAAGTCTTTCCACCAGTTCTATATTATTGATGGACAGAGGCTTTGGCGATGCCACGACCTTGCGCCAGCCGCGTCCGCGGGGATCTTCCTTATAGACGGCACCGTCCGAGGGAGCCTGTTCATAATACGGACCGACCGGTTTGGCAGGATTGCTGAATCCTGGATCATCCTCACCGACTTCCACCCTGGTTACAAGCGAGACGACTTTCCTGTCTGAACCGGCTTTCTTCAGCACCTTCTCAAGCGCTGTTTCGATAAGATATGCTATCGAGCCCTGAGTCTCAGCCCCGCAGAAGTCCATCGGCATGGCTTCCAGGCCGAAAAGCTGTTTTCCAGCCTCGTGCTGCAGCAGGACATTCCCCACCTGGGGGCCGTTGCCGTGGCCTATCACTATATCGTAGCCGGCGCGGATCAGCGGGATAAGTTGCGAACAGGTGGTTTCGACATTATTCAACTGTTGGGCGAATGTGCCCTTTTCTCCTGCGCGAAGGAGTGCATTGCCCCCGAAAGCAATCATCGCAAGTTTTGCCATGGCCTATTCGCGTACAAGAGGAAGCGTGGAACAACGCAACAGACCGCCCATCTTGGATATTTCCTGGTAAGGGACGGTTTCCACCTTAATCCCCTGCTCTTCGAGCCATTCCCTGAGGCGGGTGAAATGTTCTTCAATGACAACGACATCTTCGGAAATGGAGAAGATGTTCGAATTCATCCAGTACATTTCCTCCTTTGTGAGTTCGAACACATTCTCTTCGCCGAAGAAGCCTACAAGATGCTCGGCATCGCGCGGATTGATGAAACCGTCGCGGTAGATTATCGCTTTTCCGCGCCCTACGGGCATAAAAGTGCAGTCGAGATGCAGTATCCCCTCATAAGGATCGAAGTCATTTTTGCGGAGATTCAGCGGAATGATTGTCCTGTCGGGGAATATCATCTTCAGATAATCCAAGGCGAGGGCGTTCGTGCGAGCCGTTTTGAGCGTACTGTAATCGGCAAAATTGTACTGGCCTAGAAAAATTACATCATTATAAAGCACCACATCTCCTCCTTCGACATGGACTGCCTCCGGAAGATTGTAGATATTCTTGTAGTGAATGTTGCGATACACGTTTTCGTACGCGTCGATCTCCGCCTGACGGTCCGGGATTATGTTGGAAACGATGATTTTGTCGTCGATCACGAAACCTACGTCGCGTGAGAAAACCTGACTGCAATGAGTTACGAGCGAGGGACGATGGACCTTCACGTCATACTTCTTGAGAACAGCTTCGAAGGCTTCCATTTCCCTGTTGATATCGGCTTGTGAAGGGTATACTCCATTCTTGACAGATTCGTAAGACTTGCTGTCGAAAGTTTCGTCCAGGCTCGGAACAGGTCCGTTGGAATATGGCAGACCAAGTATGACCTCTTTCAATCTGCCGGTTTCCGATGTAATATGAAGCTGCATTATACGTTGATTGGTTATTTGATGACAAAGATAATTCTTTGTTTCCGGAAAGGCAAGAGGACTTGCTAAATACAAGAACAATCGTTAAATTTGCACGTTTTAATAAGAATCTTTCATATATGAAGAAAATCTTTTTCGCATTCATGGCCGCGCTCATGCTGCTGCCCGCCGGCGTATCGGCGCAGAATGCCACCATGATGACCCTGGCTCAGAGCGAGCTTCAAAAGAGAGGTCTCACCGAGGCCGAAGTACGCACCCGCCTCCTCGAAAATGGAATTGACGTCGACAACATCAGTCCTTCGGAATATGCCGCATATCAAGGCAGGGTAACTGCCATACTTGATCAGATGCAGGCCGAGAAAAACGGCACCAACGCCGCAGGTGCCACAGCAGTAAACGTTGCGGACGCGCCCTCGGCGCTTCCTGTTTCGTCAGCTTCAGGGGCTCCCCAGACCACAAGCGGCGAGGCGAAAGCGGAAGCCGCACTCCACCAGGCCCTCGCCGACAAAAGCAGTACAAATGCCGGCAGCGACATCTACGGCCACACTCTCTTCACCGCCAATACGCTGGAAGTCTTCCGCACCACCGATGGAGCGCAGGCTCCCGACACATACGTCCTGGGCGAAGGTGACGAGGTTCATATCAGCATCTTCGGATCATCCCAGACCGAGATTCACCAGCGTATAGGACCCGACGGATCCATCCAGCCGGCAGGCTCTACAAAGATTTTCCTCAAGGGAATGACACTGGCGCAGGGAAGGCAGGCCATCCAAAACAAACTTAGCCAGTTCTTCTCCTTCCGCCCCGACCAGATTGCCGTGACCATTACCACGGCCCGTACCGTTTCGGTAAGCATCTATGGTGAGGTGGGGGTTCAGGGAGGTTTTACTCTCTCCGCCCTCAATACCGTATTCAACGCGCTGGCAGCTGCGGGAGGTCCCACAGAGATCGGATCCCTACGAAACATCCAACTTTCCCGCGCAGGCAAGTCCAATACCCTCGACCTTTACAAATACATGACCAACCCCACAGTAGGGCTCAATTACAATCTCCAGAACGGAGACGTGCTCTTTGTGCCCGTGGCGAACAAGATCGTAAGTATCCAAGGTGCAGTCAACCGCCCCATGCGTTATGAAATGGTGGACGGAGAGACTCTTAAGGACCTCATCAATTACGCAGGTGGTCTCGCTTGGAACGCATATCCCAACTTCGTGCAGATTGAGCGTGTCGGAGACGGAGGAGCTGTTGAGTATCTGGAATACGATCTTTCCGCAGTCACTTCCGGATCCCGCAAGGTAGATCTCCATGCAGGAGACGTCGTTCGCATCAAGTCCAGCAACCAGCCTGTGGAAGAGTATATTTCCGTAAACGGTGCCGTCTACTATCCCGGCGACTTCAACCTTGAAGGCAATATGACAGTTGCCCAGGCCATTGAGAAGGCGGGCGGGCTCAAGCCCAGCGTTTTCCCTGTCGCCTACATTTTTCGCAAGGATCTCACCAATCCCGACAAACTCGAATACATCAGGATAGACCTCTCTGCTGACGGTGCAACTGCTCTCCAGCGCGGGGATGTCCTCAATGTTTATGACAACACCACCTACACCAACATCGGCGAGGTCCGCGTGAGCGGCGCTGTAAAGGTTCCCTTCACTACAGCATTCGATCCCACTCTGTCCGTGCACGACCTGCTTACCATGGCCGGAGGCTTCACCGACGGTGCAGCATACGACAATATTGAAGTGTTCCGCATGAACATCTCCAAAAAAGAAGAGGTTAAGTTTGAAAGAATAGTTGTGGAAGTTGATACTGAGTATAATCCGGTGAAAGGAGAGTTCCAGCTCCAGCCCTACGACAATATCGTAGTCCGTCTTACCCCCAACTTCTCAACCGGTCGCACGGTTGAACTGAACGGACGTGTCAAGTATCCGGGTGTTTATGTGCTCACCGATTACAAAACCCAGCTTTCCGAGGTCATCGAGATGGCTGGCGGCCTTTCCGATGATGCAGAACCGTTTGCGTACATTTTCCGCACTTTGAACAATCGTGGCAACATCGGTTTCGATTTCAGGGACGTTGAGAAGAACAAGGGCGCCCTTGCCTTCGATCCCATCCTGATGGACGGCGACGTGATCAACATAGTCCGCCAGGAGAACACCGTCACTATTCGCGAAACCGGTACTCGCATGGCCCAGTATGTACCTGCAGAGTTTCTGACCAACCAGAAGACCTTAATATATCAGGGGGATCACAATGCGGCATGGTATATCCGACGTTATGCCGGCGGTTTTCAGAAAACGACCGACCGCAACAGCGTGACCGTCACTCTGCCCAACAACCAGACCGTCGGCACAAGGCGGTTCCTCTGCTTCAGGCAGTATCCCAAGGTCGAACCTGGCGGAGTGATCACGATGCAGATCGACCAGGACAAGAAGGAGAAGATCGAAAAACCCAAGGAAAAGATCGACTGGGGTGCAGAAATGCGCAGCACTCTCTCCGCACTCACTTCGGTTGTATCAATTTACCTGCTGATCGACAGGCTTAAATAACGGACCATGGAAGAGAATATCAACTACAGTATTCCCGAAGACGAGGAAGGCATCGACATCATGGCCCTCGTGCGCCAGATGTGGACAGGGCGCAAGACCATCATAATCTGCACCTGCGTGTTCATCGCGCTCGGTCTGCTTGCTGCACTCACGATGAGGCGGACCTACTCCGTAACAACCGTGATGGTGCCTCAAATGAATTCCAAAAGCAATTCCTCTCTGAGCAGCCTCGCAGCCCTTGCCGGTGTCGACATGGGTATGGATCTTAGCTCAAAGGATCTTTCTCCGCTGGTTTATCCGCAGATCGTAAACAGCATTCCTTTCCGCAAGGAACTGCTCTACACTCCCCTTCATTACGCAGAAGCCGACACGGCGGTGAGCACGTACACATATTACAAAGACATCGCCAAGCCTTCTTTCATGAGCAAGGTAAAGAAGTACACCATCGGCCTGCCTTTCACTATCCTGAAAGCTTTGCGCAAAGAAGCTCCCGAGATCGCCCTGCCCTCCGAAGGAGATGGCGACAACGGCCCCAAACCGCTGGTCCTCAGCAAGAACGAAGAGAAAATGATACGTTTGATAGGAGAAAGCGTTGCGCTCACGATAGACAAGAAAGAAGGTCTGATTACGATGAACGTGAACGGGATCCAGCCCATCCAGACTGCTGAGCTTGCTCTCAAGGCGCAGGAACTGCTTCAGGAAGAAATCACCCGCTTCCGCACCGAGAAGGCTCAACGCGATCTCGACTACATTCAGGGCCGCTACGACGAAACCAAAAAAGAAGCCGAATCGCTTCAGGCGGCTCTCGCCTCGATAAGCGACCGTTCCCAGGACATGGTAGGCTCCAGGGCCCGGATACAGCGCGAACGCATTCAGCAGAAATACACCCTCGCAAATGCGATCTATACCGATATGGCCAAGCAGCTTGAACAAGCCAAGATGCAGGTGAAGCGCGATACTCCGGTACTCACTGTTATCCAGCCTGTGACTGTGCCCTCCAAGCCTTCCAACAGCCGTGCAAAAACTCTGGTGGTATGGACATTCCTGGGTTTCGTGCTGGGTTGCGGCATAGTATTGCTGAAGGGCTACTGGCCCAAAATCAAAGAATCTCTCAATCCCGAACAAAATGTTTGAACTGATCACCCTACCCTACGCTCCTGACGCACTTGCGCCCGTTATAAGCGCCGAGACAATCGCTTTCCATCACGGCAAGCACCTCCAGACATATGTAAACAATCTGAATGCCGCCATTGCCGGCA
>ERZ842401.4458-NODE-4458-length-16282-cov-4.694521_pt1 | contig 16282 bp, 8 predicted proteins | sample MGYA00521270_ERZ842401 | MGnify/ENA primary metagenome ERZ842401 (study PRJEB31892, sample SAMEA3878208) | bioreactor metagenome | biome: Moose rumen | place: Sweden | collected 2011-10 | study: EMG produced TPA metagenomics assembly of the PRJEB12797 data set...
GGTGAAATACTCCTTATAGTCGCGGCCGTTGACCTTGATTTCGCCGTTGCCGGGTTTCATGTATATGCGGGCCACGGCGGTCTTTCTTCTACCTATTGTGTTGATTACTTCTGCCATAATGCTTATCTGATGTCGTTAATGTTGATGACTTTGGGATTTTGACCCTGGTGAGGATGCTCCGGACCGGCATAAATATAAAGGTTGCGGTAGAGGGCGGCGCCGAGGCGGTTTTTGGGGAGCATGCCACGGATGGCGTGTTCGAGCACGCGCTCGGGGTGGGTAGCCAGCACCTTGGCGGGCGTGGTCTCGCGCTGTCCGCCGGGGTAGCCAGTGTAGTGCTGGTAAATCTTGTCGGTCATCTTTTTACCCGTGAAGACGATTTTCTCGGCGTTGATGATAATCACGTTGTCGCCACAGTCAACATGCGGGGTGAAGCAGGGTTTGGTCTTGCCCCTCAATATGTTGGCGACACGGGTGGCCAGGCGGCCAACCGTCTGGTTCTCGGCATCGACAAGAACCCATTCTTTCTGAACGGTTTTCTTGTTGGCGGAGATGGTTTTGTAACTTAAAGTGCTCATTGTTCTTTTAGTGTTTCTTTTGCTTTTTCTTTTGTCATAGCGTGTCTCGCGGCGCAACACCGGCGACGGACTCTCGGTGCGCATCCTCGCAACACTCAACAAATCAAGGCTTTGAACGGGTAAAATCAAGCCTCTTTCCGCTGATTATGAGGATGCAAATTTACAAATATTTTCCATACCGCAAAACTTTTTTGTTGATTTCTTTGTTGAAATCATATCCTGAGTATGTTACAAGTTGAAAAGTTATGGCGGTCATTAACGTCCGGAGACGTAGGTGCGCCAGCGGTCGACGACCGACTGCATGTCGTCGGGCATGGGGCACTCGAAGTGCATGGGCTGGTGTGTGGTGGGGTGCACAAAACCGAGTACGAAGGCATGCAGTGCCTGCCGTGGCATGGTGGCAAAGCAGATGTCGACAAACTGTTTGTATTTCGAAAACGAGGTGCCTTTGAGAATCTTGTCGCCACCGTAGGCGCTGTCGGCAAAGAGTGGGTGGCCGATGTGCTTCATGTGGGCGCGGATTTGGTGGGTGCGTCCGGTTTCGAGCACACATTCTATCAAGGTGGTGTAGCCGAAGCGTTCAACAACGCGCCAGTGGGTCACGGCGTGTTTCCCGACGGTGGGGTCGTCGTAGACGGCCATCACACGGCGGTCCTTCTGCGAGCGGGCGATGTTGCCTGCAACGGTGCCTGCGTCTTCGTCGAAGTCGCCCCATACGAGGGCGGCATACTTGCGCTCGGTGGTGTGGTCGAAAAACTGCTTGGCAAGCATCACCTGCGCGGCCTCGTGTTTTGCGACGAGAAGCAGACCCGATGTGTCCTTGTCGATACGGTGCACGAGGTAGGGTTTGAGCGGCTGACCGTCGGGTCCTGTCTTGCCGTCGAGATGGAACGTCAGTGCGTTGACAAGGGTACCCGTGAAATTGCCCACGGCGGGGTGCACCACCATGCCGGCTGGCTTGTTGACCACTATTACATCGTCGTCCTCGTAGACGATATTTACCGGTATGTCCTCGGCTATGACCTCGTAGGTGTTGGGCGGGTAGGGGAGGAGCACGGAAATCGTGTCGGCGGGTTTAACGTTGTAGCTTGCCTTGCAAGGCGAGCCATTGACCAGAACACACGAGTTGAGGGTGGCGAGCTTCACTTTGGTGCGGCTCACGCCCGAAAGTCGCTGCTGGAGGAATTTGTCGACACGCATAGGCTCTTGGCCGGCATCGACGGTTATGCGGTGACGCTCGTAGAGCTCGTCGTCGGCTTGCGTGGCGGTTGCCGCGTTTTCTTGGAGTTCAGAGTCGTTGTCAATCATGACTGATTATCACTTTTTTTGTGAGGCGCTGGTTTACCGCTGGGTTGGCAATCGAGAGGAAATAGATGCCGGAGGGCAGGTCAGCGCCGCGAAGGGTGAGCCTGGTGGTTTGCAGGTTGGTGAACTCGGCGAGAGGCCGGCCTTTTATGTCGAAAAGTGTAAGGGTGGAGTTTTGGGGCAAGCCGCTGACGGTGAAACGGTCGGAGGCGGGGTTGGGGGAAATTGTGACGTGGCTTTGGCTGTGCGACCGGCGTGTGTCGATGCCGAGGCTGCCGCCTGACGGCGCGAAGCAGGGTCGCAGCATAATCGACCCTGCCGCCGACGCGCGCTGCCACCCGGTGCCGATGCGATAATAGAGACGGTCGGAATGGTTGTAGTTGCGGTCGAAACCGATGTTGATATAGTCGCCCCCCTCTTGTTCAAGGCCTATATAGACCAGGCCGTTGAGCGGCAGGGGCTGGTCGAGTGTGTAGTCGACAAAGGTATTCAGGCCTGCGAAGGCCGGGTGGCGCAACGTGGCGTCGCGGTAGATGCAGTTGCCAGGGCCATCGGCAGCGGCCTGCCACACGGCAATCCGGAAAGCCATACCCTGGTTCTCGCCGTTGCGGGCGTGGTTGAAATAGATTTGTACCTTGACAAGGGTGTCGGGTTCGTTGAGCTGGAAGGCACAGGCAAGGAACACGTTGCTGCTGGTGGAGGTGAGGCCGTAGCCGTTCTCGGCGGTGCCATCGTCGTAGGCGAAATAGTCGCCGAAAACCTGCATGAAAACGGTTGTGTCGTTTATGGGGAAGGGGTCGCCCGCGCCGCCCTCTTTCACGATGTGCTCAATGCGGTAGGTGGTCTGTCCGCTATTGGCCGGAAAGGCGAAGCCCACGGCCGGGTTGGAGTGGAAGGCGTTGTCCTGATAGAGACCCGACACGGGGAACGGCGGCACATTTTCATAGCCGCCGTCATAAAAGTGCAGTGTGTCGCCGTTTTCGTCCAAAACGCAGTAGCCATAGTGCGAGGCCACGGGCATGGTGTAGAGATTGGTTATCAAGGTGCTGGTCGATGTGGCCATCTCGGTGTTGCGGTAGTGGCGCGGCGGCATGGCACAGTAGTTTTTCAGCAGCGAGCGGGCAGGGTGTACAAAAGCCACATCGCGGCACGCATTGTCGGAATGCGAGCGGTCCTTGTCGAGGTGGATGCAGTCAAGGTACCACTGGTCGCTGTTGGCGGTTATGCCTGGCGTGGTTGTGGGGTCGAGGCTGCAGATGTTGCGAAACCTTAACTGGAACGCGTCCGAGAAACAGCTGCTGTCGGTGATTGGCAGCATCACGTGCTGCCAGTGGGTGCCGGTTTCGCGGTAGAGGTCGTCGGGGTCGCATCCGGGGGTGGACCACACGGTGCGCCAGGTGCCGGATGCTTTGATGTAGAAGTCGAGAGCGAGCGAGTCGTGTGTCTCGGGCATATCGCCTATGCGTCCGCCGTGGTCGGCGAGGCGTCCACCGGGCAGGTAGTAGAAGCTCAGATAGAGCGAGTCGGATGGCGAGAGTGCCTCGGCAAAGGGTGTGAAAACGCTGTCGAGGCGCACTATGGCCGAAAGCAGCGTGTCGGCTGGAAACGGCGAGGTGATGTTTTGGTAGAGTACACCGTCGGCATCAACCGCGTCAAGCATGGCCACGCCCACGGTCGGCGGATAGAGCCCATATCCGTTGTAGAGGGTTGTTTGGCCGTTGGTGTGCCATAATGCTGCCGACGGCGCGACAGCATTGCTTGCCGAGAAGTCGTCGAAAAAGGGGATAGTCAGTGCCTCACTCTGTTTCGGAGCCTGTTGGTGCGGCGGGCCTCCCCACAGCGGCACCACGACCTCCTGTGCCGACAGGCGCACTGCGAGTAGACAAAGCAGGAGTGTGAAAACATTTAGTGGCGACCTCATCGTGGATTGGCAGAGGGAACGGTTGCAGCGGGATAACTACCAGATGTCGTCGAAGTCGAAAAAGTCGAGCACGTCTGTCGAGCCGGCGTCGTCCATTTCGAGGGCGCGGCGCAGGCTGTCGGCCACTCGTTTGAGCGAATCTATTTCGCGGTCGGCGGCGCGGCGTTTGGCCTCATACTCGTCTGCCGGGCAATACCACACCGACACCGTGGCCCCCAGGGGATATTTCTCATCCGAACAGACGGGTTCTTGCTTGTAAACCATGGCGGTGGACTTGTTGGTGACGCTCTGGGTGAAGATTTCCGAGATGTTGAGCGACGACGAGAAGACGGCGCGTTGCGCGTTCTCGCGGTTCTTGCCTATCAGCACTGGCACCACGGTTCCGGCCATGCTGGTGCCACGGCCCACGCTGAGGTCCACCACCGAGCCGCGGCTCACCTTCTGGCCCGCAAGGACGCGCCGTCCGCGTATGCTCTGCGACTTGATGGCGTTGCGGTCCTCGCTTTCGACGAAATCGAGACGGCCTATCAAGAGGCCGTCGCTCATGAGTTGCGAGACGGCCTGCCGCAACGACATGTCGACCAAGTCGGGCATAATGATGTCCTCGGGTTCGGAGGCGGCAATGGTCAGGTAGACCTGACGGCCCTTTTTTATCATGGCGCCTGCCGGCGGGTCTTGCGTGAGGATGGTGCCTGGCATGTTGTCGTTGTTGTAGATGGAGTCGGTAATCACAAAGCGCAGGTCGTGCGGGTTGGTCGAGAGCACCTCGCTATAGTTCTGTCCGGCGTAGTCCTCCATGACGAACTCCTGCCCGTGGCGTGAGTATATTTTGATGAAGACAAACACCAGCACGACAATCAGCACCGACGCGGCGAGCGTCAGCAGCAGGTGCAGCACGACGGGGTGTTTCCGTAAGAAGCCGTTTTTTTTCATACCAATGGTTTTACTTTGTTTACGATGCAACGGTTTGATGGTTTTGCTTTGTCTGGTTCACGTTTTTTCGACCAGCCTGCCTATCAGCGTGGCTGCTGTGCAGCTGGTGACCTCCACGGTGGCGTAGGTGCCGGCGGTGGCGTTGCCACGGTCGAACACAATCACTTTGTTCTGGCTGTTGCGGCCGAAGAGCTGCTCTTTTGACCTGTGCGAAGCACCCTCGACCAGCACCTCGAAGCGTTGGCCGATGTCGCGCTGGTTGTTACGCAGCGCTATTTCGCCCTGCAGCTTGATGATTTCCTCCAGGCGGCGGCTCTTTATGGGGTCGGGCACGTCGTCGTTCAGGTGTTTGGCGGCGGAGGTGTCGGGGCGCATCGAGAATTTGAACATATAGGCGTAGTCGTAGGCCACACGGCCGAAGATGTCGAGCGTGGCCTGGTGGTCGGCCTCGGTTTCGCCGCAGAAGCCGGCAATCACATCGGTGGTGATGGAACAGTCGGGCATGAAGCGGCGTATGGCGTCGATGCGGTCGAGATACCATTCGGCGGTATACTTGCGGTTCATCAGCTTCAGCATGCGGTTGCTGCCGCTCTGCAGCGGCAGGTGTATGCACTTGCAAATGTTTGGGTATGCCGCCATGGTGGCGAGAAGTTCGTCGGAGAGGTCCTTCGGGTGCGAGGTGGCGAAGCGCACGCGCAGCAGCGGCGAGATGTCGGCGACGCGAGCCATCAGTTGGGCAAAACTGACGTCGGCGCTGCGGTAGGAATTGACGTTCTGCCCCAACAGCGTCACCTCGCGGTAGCCGTGGTCGAAAAGTGTGCGTGCCTCGTGCACTATCGATGCCGCATCACGGCTCCTTTCGCGCCCTCGGGTGTAAGGCACCACGCAGTAGGCACAATAGTTTTGGCAGCCGCGCATGATGGAGATATAAGCCGAAATGCCGTTGCCGTCGAGTCGTACGGGCTGGATGTCGGAGTAGGTCTCGGTGGCGCTGAGGTCGGTCTCGGCAACCTTGTCGCCTTTGGCCACACGCTCCATCACGTCGGCCAGTTTGCGGTAGGCATCGGGTCCGACCACGAAACTCACGTTCTCGGCTTCGAGCATCAGCTGCTGCTTCAGCCGCTCAGCCATGCAGCCAATCACACCGATGTGGAATTTGCGTTGTTGCTGGGCGGTGCGCAGGTCACGCAGACGGCGGTGGATTTTCTGCTCGGCATTGTCGCGTATGGCGCAGGTGTTGATCAACACATAGTCGGCCTCGTCGGGCGAGCCGCAGGCGGCACACCCCGCAGCGTCGAGTATCGACCGCACAACCTCGCTGTCGGCCACGTTCATCTGGCAGCCATAGGTCTCGATATATACCTTTTTACCTTTCAGCATTGCTTACGGTTCTTTTTGGTCGGTTTCATCGGTTTCGCCTGCGTTGTCGCTGTTGTCCGGAGTGGCCTCGCCCGTCGTTTCGGGCTTTTTCTTGTCGAAGGCGCCGAGGGTGCGGAGGCTTATGAAATAGAATGCTATGAAGAGGAGGCTCATCATGGCATCGCCGATGTTGAAGTATTGGCGGCCGAGGAAAGCCAGCGGGGTGGCTATGAGCATCAGTTTCGAAAGGGTGTAGTAGTGGAACCCCACGCCGCGTGGTTGCCACATCAAGATTGCCCCCGCCAGGGCCAGCGCGTAGAAAACAGCCGACACAAGGTAGTACCACGGTGTTATGGCGAGCATGGTTTCGTAGGTCTCATGCAGCACCTCGGGCATAAGTGAAATGCTGGCACGGAAAAAGTCGCGGAAACTCGGTATGGAGAGCATCACGCCGCCTAAAAGGCTCATCCCGTTGCTGATAAAACTCAGCACCAGGACGATGCGCAGCGTGCGGAGGCGCAATTTCTTTTCGTTGTCTTGCATAGGGCGCGTGCGGGGCTATTTGAGAAGTTGTTCCATCTGCAGCTGTAGTTTGTGTGCCTCCTCGGCGGCGCGCTCGGCAAAGTCGTGGCCTTGCGAGGCATAGATGATGCCGCGCGACGAGTTGACAATCAGGCCGCAGTCGCGGGTCATCCCGTGGCGGGCCACCTCGTCGAGGCTGCCGCCCTGGGCGCCTACACCCGGCACCAGCAGGAACGCATCGGGTACTATTTTGCGTACATCCTCAAGCATCTCGGCCTTGGTGGCACCTACCACGTACATCATGTTCTCGCTGTTGCCCCAGGCTTTCGACCGTTCAAGCACCTGCTCGAAGAGGCGTTGCCCGCTGGCGCGGTCTTCCATCAGCTGGAAGTCAAAGGCTCCCTTGTTTGAGGTCAGTGCCAAAAGTATTACCCACTTGCCCTCGTAGGTGGTGAACGGCACCACCGAATCCTCGCCCATGTAGGGTGCCACGGTTATGGCATCAAAGCCAAAGTCGCCGTCGGGCGCGAGAAAAGCCCGGGCATACTGTTGCGAGGTGTTGCCTATATCGCCGCGCTTGGCGTCGGCTATCAGAAAGGCGCGCTTGTCCAGTGAATGTAGGTAGTCGGTGGTCAGCTTCAGCTGCCGCAAACCCTCTATCCCCATGCTCTCATAGAAAGCCAGGTTGGGCTTGTAGGCCACTGCATAGTCGATGGTTGCATCGATGATGGCTTTGTTGAAGCTGAATACCCCGTCGGGCTGCGAAGCCAGGTGCGGGGGCATTTTTTTGAGGTCGGTGTCGAGACCTACACAGAGGAACGAACGGCGACTGCGTATCAGGTCGATGAGTTCTTGTCGTGTCATGATAGGATGTGTTTTGGCATAATAACGCAGCAGCATGGCGGTTTATTGTAGACAGCAGCGAAAACGCACAAAGTGATGAAAATTTGTTCCAAAAAAAAATAATTCATATATTTGCAGTTCGTTTGAGTCTCTATGCCAAATGATGTTGAAAAATTATTAATATTAACCAAATAAATATGTTATGAAACGATTAGTGTTATTTGTGGTTGCCGCGATAATAGGTATCGCGACGGCCAACGCCCAGATCACACAAGGTCGTATCGGCACCGGCAGTATCACTATTGCCGGCAGCACTACGAGCGATGTGTATGGTTTGGACTTCGACAACGACGGCAGCGACCTCGAGTTCCGCATTGCGGATTTCCCGGGCTCGCCAAGCGTCACGGGTGGCTACCTCACCTATAACTGGACTGATGGTGGCAACAACATCGTAAACGAGGATGGCGTGTGGGACTATGTCGCCATCCTGGATGCCGGAGTGACCATCGGTTCGTCAAGCGAGTTCGAGGGCCAGGGCGACGGCAGTTTCAACTCGTCAAGCATTACCGCCGGAACTCACTATATGGGTTTCCGCATTTCGCTCGACGATGGCGTGCACTACGGTTGGGCCGAGTATACCGTCAGCGAGAACGGCTCGGACTACGACATCGTCTGGAACAAGTGTTTCTACAACGCAACCGTCGGCGCCTCGATTGAGACTGGCGACGAGGGTGACAGTGTCCCCACGCCCACCTTGGGCACTTTCGTCGTGGCCGACGGCTCGGCGACCAATGGAATGGTGCCAATCTATGGCTATTATGCCGATGCTTACCTGCGTTGCCAGACAATCTATCCCGAGTCAATGCTGACCGGGATTGTCGGAAACGACATCTATGGTATTACCTACTACCTCACTTCGCCGGCAACCGGCAGCTGGGGGAATGCCTCGTTTGAGGTGAAGATTGGCACGGTGGGCAACAGCTCGTTCGAATCGGCTGAATGGGCCGACGTCACCTCATTCACCACGGTTTATACCGGGGCTCTCGACGGCACGGTTTCGGAACTGACCATCAGTTTCACGTCGCCGTGGACCTACACTGGCGGCAACCTGCTGATAGAGGTCAACAACACGGTTCAGGGTACGTACAAAGCTGTCACGTTTGCCGGCATGGAGTCGGAGAACGCTTCGTTGCAGAACTATAGCAGTAGTTCGTGGGAAGCGATAACCGCCACACAGAGGAATTTTATCCCCAAGACTGGTTTCATTGTGCCTGTCTCATGCGCACAGCCGTCCGACCTGGCTGTTGTAGCGGGCGAGACCACGGCCTCCATCTCCTGGACCGAGAACGGCTCGGCCACACAGTGGCAGTACAAGCTGGACGATGGCGACTGGGTCACCATCAGTGAGAATCCCTACGCCATCAGCGGTCTGACGGCTAACACCGCCTACACCGTCCAACTGCGCTCGTTCTGCAGCGCCGTTGATCAGAGTTTTTCGATAGGCAGCTCGTTCCGCACCACCTGTAGCGCCGAGGCTTTCCCCTACACCGAGACTTTCGAAAGCTATGAGGCTGGCACCACCAGCTTCCCCAGCTGCTGGACTTTGGCCGAGGGAAGCAGCTATGTGCGTGAAAACGGCACCTATTCAACCTATGCCTCGCAAGGTAGCAAGGCGTTAGGCATGAGTGTTGATGCCACAGTGGTGACACCGGTAATCAATGTTGCCGGCAATGATGTGATGGTGGCCTTCGACCTGGAACGTTCGTCGGCCTCGGCTGGCTCCATGGCTGTGGGTTTCGCTGTGTCGCCTTCGCTGGTGTCCTCGGCTGTATGGTTCGACACCATTCAACCTGTCGATGACTCCTACCACACCTATGACTACATCTTCCGCAACACCCTCAACGTTCAGAGTGGCTGCATAGTGTTCAAACAGATAGGCAGCTCGTCGAGCTACTCCTACTTCTATCTCGACACGCTCACCGTGAGCTACCCCCCAACTTGTCCTAAACCAATCAACGTTGCCTACACTGTAGACGGAGACAACGTCATCCTTTCCTGGACCGAAAACGGCTCGGCCACGCAGTGGCTCATAAAGGTTGGCGACGGCGACTATCAGCTGGTCACCACAAACCCCTACCCTTTGACGGGTCTTGCTGCTAACACTCAATATACCGTCGAGCTGCGCGCCTACTGCGGCGGCACCGACACCAGCGATGCTGTCTCGATAGAGTTCAGAACCCCCTGCAACGCTTTCACAACCGAGGACCTGCCCTATTTAGAAAGTTTTGAGGATGATTTTGGCTGCTGGGAACAGGAACAGGTTTCAGGTTCTTACAGTTGGTCGCTCAATAGCACGTACTACACGGCTACCCATGGTTCGGCACTTGCTAACTTGAATGGCTCTTCACGTGGCTCTTCAACGCGCCTCATAAGCCCGATATTCAACCTTGCGGGTTTGGAACACGCAGTGCTGACGTTTGCGCATATCCAGCGCGAATGGTCCGGCGACCAGGACAGCCTGGTGGTTGAGTACCGCTTGAATGCCACGGACGAGTGGCACAGACTGGCCTCGTTCACTGAGAATGTTTCAGACTGGCAGGTCGAAGAAGTGCTGTTGCCGGAGGTGAGTTCGTCGCTGCAAATCGCCTTCCACGGCTATATACAATATGGTTATGGAGTGGCCGTCGACTCGGTGGTGTTGGCTGAACCGCCGTCGTGCATCAAGCCTACCAATCTGACGGCTGTGGCTACCGAGGACGCATTGGAACTCTCCTGGACTGAAAACGGCACGGCTACACAGTGGTTCGTCAAAATAAACGGCGATGAAGACTACCTGACGGTCACCACAAACCCTTACCCTTTGACGGGTCTTGCTGCTAACACTCAATATACCGTCGAGCTGCGCGCCTACTGCGGCGGCACCGACACCAGCGATGCAACCACAGCCTCGTTCCGCACTGCCTGCGGCACCCAGTCCCTGACCTATACCGATGGTTTTGAGGGCTACACCGCAGGGTCGGGCAATATGCCCCCTTGCTGGACATCGGTCAGCGGCAGCAACTATGTCCAAAATTTGACTACGTACGCCTACAACGGCTCCCAGGCCCTCCACATGGGTGGCTCTGACCCGGTTGTGGCTACCAATATCCTTGCTCTCAACGGCAGCAACATCGATGTTTCGTTCGCCATTAAGCGCGAAGGCCCCTCTTCGGGTACCATGCTGGTTGGCCTTGCGACCGACTACAACGACCTCAGCACCGCCGTTTGGCAGGATACCATCAAGCCCAACGATAACAACTACAGCGAGTATGATTACACTTTCACAAACACTGCCGAGACGGGTTACATAGTTTTCAAACAGATTACCAGTTCGAGCGTGTATTATTATTGGATTGATGACTTGAGCGTCAGCGTGGCCAGCGACTGTCACCGCCCCGAAAGCGGCACTATCTCGAACGTCAGTGTCAGGTCGGCCGACATAGAATGGGCGGCTGTCGAAGGCGCCACAGGCTATAAGCTGGCCTATTCAACCGGCGACGATCCCGAGTCGGCCATTGTGTCCGACGTGGCTGCAACGACCAAAACATTGACAGACCTAACTCCAGAGACAACCTACAACGTTTGGGTGGCCACGGCCTGCGGCGCAAGCCAGTCCACATGGCGCAGCCTCGGAAGTTTCACCACACAGATTGCATGCGCACAAGTAACTAACGCAGCGGTGACATCTGTAACCGGTACGGCTATTGCACTCGGCTGGTCTATTGACAACTCTGTGGGCGGCACCTCCACTGCGGTCGAGGTCTCGTACAAGGAGGCCGACGCCGACGAATGGACGGTCTACAACACAACCGATAATTTCTATATTTTCTCGGGTCTTACCGAAGGGACGGAGTACAATTTCCGCCTGCGCAACATCTGCTCGGACGACATCGCACAGGCTGTCACTTTAACAGCCACCACCCCGGTATGCGGTGAGGTGACGGGTACCGAGTCTTCGTCGTACATCCCCACATACAATTATTACAACTACTCCTACACGCAGTCTATCTATACCGCCAACGAAACCAGCACCTTTGGCTCGTTCGACACGATTATGTTCTACTATGCGGGCGACGGCAGTTTCACCCGTACAATTGACGTCTATCTGGCCGACATCGACGGAGCCTCGTTCGACAACGGCTACATCGACATTGACCAGTTCACCCAGGTTGCAACAGACTATGAGTGGAACGTGTCACAGGGCTGGAACGCCATACCTCTGAACACGGTCTTCCAACACGTTGCAGGTAACGACATAGTGGTTGCCCTCAACGACAAGACGGGAAGCTATGTCTACAGTATAAGCAACAGAAACTTTGCCTGTCATAACGGCAGTGCTGTGTACAGTTTCAACGATTATACGCCATACGACCCCGCCAGCCCAGAAACGCCAACCACATCAAACCTTGTGCCAAATATCAGGTTCAACACCACTTGTAGCGATGTCTCCTGCACGGCTCCTATTGCCGCTCTCGGCACTGTGACATCTACCGAGGTCTCGGCATCATGGACCCCTCTCGGCTCGGAGACTTCCTGGTCGGCCGAATACCGGGTAACCGGCGAAACCGAATGGATTGTCGCCGACGACAACGTCACCACGACCTCCTACACTTTCACCAGCCTCGCTTCTGCCACCAGCTACCAGTTCCGCATCGGCGCCAACTGCAATGACGAGCATGCCTATGCCAGCCTCGCCGCCACAACCCTCTGCGGCGTTGTGACCGTCACCCCGGCGGAAAGCTATAACCAGAACTTCGACAATCTCTCATCGGACATTCCGATGTGCTGGTCGTCGGAACCCACCTATAATTACTACGACTGGGAGAGCTATTATAACGGCTACAGCGGAAAAGCACTCTATTTCTACGGCTACAACGGCTACGAATCGCGCCTCGTCACCCCGGTCTTCGACCTGTCTGAACTCAACAACGGCGCACAGGTAACATTCGTCTACAAGATGCCGTCTACCTCTTCTTATAATTCAGGCGATGACATAAACGCCACCTTGCAGTTCTTCTACCGTACTTCGAGCGATGACGACTGGACGCCCGTAACCGACGGCTCGTTCACCGAGGCTGCCAACGACTGGACCGAAGTCGAACTGCCGCTCACGGCCTCTGCAAACGCACCGTATTACCAGATTGCCATGCTGGCCTCTTCCGTTGCCGACTATAGCGATACCTATGTTTACATTGATGAGTTTGTGGTCGAAAAACTGGCCACTTGCGCCAAACCCCGCAACCTTGCTGTGACCACAGGTGCCAACGAGGCCATCATTTCGTGGACAAGCGATGCCAACAACTTTGAAATCCAGTACAGCACCGACGGCACCGAGTGGACCTCCACCTCGTCGTCAACAACCCAGGCCACGCTGACGGGACTTATGTCTTCCACCGTGTACCAGTTCCGGGTAAGAGCCATCTGCGCTGTGGGCGATACCAGCTCTTGGGCCAGCTGCAGCAAAGCCACTGCGTGCGACGTGATTGACGGCAGCAGCCTTCCCTATTTCGAAGGCTTCGAGAATGGCATCAACTGCTGGGATCAAGAGTTTGTGTCAGGCACCATCGAATGGATGATTAACAACAGCATCACAGACGAAAACTACAACCAGATAACAAGCTATGAGGGTTCCTCGTACATCGGTATCCGCAACAGTAACAGCAATGGCGAAATCACGCGCCTGGTAAGCCCGGTGTTCGATCTTGCCTCTTTCGAAACCGTCACACTCCGGTTTGCACATCTGCAGCGGGAATGGTCAGGCGACCAGGACCGCCTGGCGGTTGAATATCGTCTCTCTCCTGACAACGAGTGGCAGACCCTTGTCTCCTACAACGAAAGCATCGATACCTGGCAGAGCGAGAATGTCCAGATTTCTGAGCTAAGCTCGCAGTTCCAGCTGGCTTTCAAGGCCACTTGTATGTATGGTCATGGCATAGCCATCGACTCCCTCTCCCTCATTGGTGAAGGTTCGAGCCAGCCTGCATGCGACGTGCCGGCCAATATGACTACATCCAACATCACTGCCACTTCGGTGACCGTAAGCTGGACAGGCAATGCTCCGCAGTATGAAATCTACCTGACGGGTGGCAGCCAGCCTATCTCACAGATTGTGACGGCCAGCCCCTACACCGTCGAGGGTCTTTCTCCTGTCACCGCCTATACCGTCAAGATGCGTGCCATCTGCGACGATGAGGTCTACAGCAACTGGAACGCTGGCCTCAGCTTCACCACCATCCAGCAAGGCGAGGAACCCGAAACGTGCGATGTGCCGACCAACATCACCACCTCGAATATCACTGCCACAAGCGTCACCGTCTCCTGGACGGGTACCGCTGTCAGCTACGAGGTGACGGTTACCGGCAGCGGCCAGCCAATCACCCAGACCGTCAACGAAAACTCCTGCACCATCGATGGCCTCTCGCCGGCAAAATCCTATCAGGTCAAAGTGCGTGCAACGTGCGAGAACGGTCTCGTGACCGATTGGAGCACACCGGTAACGTTCTACACCCTGGAAGGTTCAGGTATCGACGATATCAATGCCACCTACAGCGTAAGCCTTTACCCGAACCCTGCCAAGTCGGAGGTGACGCTCCGCGTCGAGGGTCTCAATGGCACAGCCACGGTGAGCATCATCGACATGAGCGGACGCACCCTCATGAGCGATACGCTGAACGGCGAAAGCCTGCGGCTCAATGTTGCACCGCTTGCACAGGGCACCTACTTTGTACGCGTCAGCGGCGAGAACATATCGACCGTCCGCAAACTGGTAGTGCGCTAAACAACGCCTGAAACCACTAAACCCAGCGGGGGCGGCCATGCAGCCACCCCCGCTTTTGTTATGTATAAGTTGCTGACCTCCGACCCACTCCTCGCAGCCAATCACGTAGGTTAAACCCAAATCGGTCATTAGAGTCAATCTCAATGGTACAAATAGCAGTAATACAACTCTTTGCGTTATAGGATTTCTAATGACCGTCATTAGAAAATATTGCATACTATCAACTGACTATTAAACAGTTGCACGCGTACGCAAGGTCTAATGATCGATTTGGGTTAAAACTCGCTCATGGTGTCAGTCGGTTCACCGTGTCAACAATTTGTTTCCTCATGGCAGAGCCCTGCACATATTTTCAGTAACCCCATAGTATGCGTCTCGGAGAGACGCGACTACCTTGATCCGGATATTTGCGGATAAAAGTAACACAGAATATTTCCTAATGACCAATCGTGATTCACCAAAACTTATCAACAACCTACCGGCTGCACGAAAAAAATCAAGGAAAACACCGTCTGATAAACAGCGTGTTATTAATAATTTTTCATTTTTTTCGCATAAATTGTTTGGTGAATAAAACAATTTCTGTATCTTTGCAAACTCAAAACGAGAAAAAGAGTTGTTTGAAACGATTGTAATGCCGATGTAGCTCAGCTGGTAGAGCACGTGATTTGTAATCTCGGGGTCGGGGGTTCAAGTCCCTTCATCGGCTCAACAAAACGCATCGGTGATGCAGGATAATCAAGGGGGAGTCGCATAGCGGCAATTGCAACAGACTGTAAATCTGTCCTCTTCGGAGTTCATTGGTTCGAGTCCAATCTCCCCCACGCCAGAAAGAATCGCAAGCGGAAGTAGCTCATTTGGTAGAGCGATAGCCTTCCAAGCTATAGGTGGCGGGTTCGAGCCCCGTCTTCCGCTCAAAACAAAAAAGCGGGAGCAAGCAAGAGACAAGCCACGCTTCCCGGAAAGAATGCTGCAGTAGCTCAGCTGGTAGAGCGCATCCTTGGTAAGGATGAGGTCACCGGTTCAAATCCGGTCTGTAGCTCTTGTTTTTTAAACTTTGAGGACGAGGCATTTAGGCTCGCCCCCTTTGAATGTGAAAATTAAAACTATTTGTTAACAACTTAATACGTATTAAAATGGCAAAAGAAACATTCGTCCGTTCGAAACCGCACGTCAACATCGGCACCATCGGCCACGTTGACCATGGTAAGACCACCCTCACCGCTGCAATCACCAAAGTGCTTGCCGAGAAAGGTCTCTCCGAAGTGAAATCCTTCGATTCTATCGACTCCGCTCCCGAAGAGAAAGAGCGTGGTATCACTATCAACACCGCTCACGTCGAGTATCAGACCGAGACCCGTCACTATGCTCACGTCGACTGCCCCGGCCACGCTGACTATGTGAAGAACATGGTTACTGGTGCCGCACAGATGGACGGCGCTATCCTTGTGGTTGCCGCCACCGACGGTCCTATGCCGCAGACTCGTGAGCACATCCTGCTCGCCCGTCAGGTCGGTGTGCCGCAGCTTGTCGTCTTTATGAACAAGTGCGACCTCGTTGATGACCCCGAGCTTCTCGACCTCGTTGAAATGGAAATCCGCGAGCTCCTCAGCTCCTACGATTTCGATGGCGACAATATCCCCGTCATCCGTGGTTCCGCTCTCGCCGCTCTTAACGGCGAAGACCCCAACGGTATGGGCGTCACCGCTGTCAACAAGCTCATGGAAGCTGTCGACACCTGGATTCCTCTGCCTGTCCGCGCTGTTGATAAGGATTTCCTGATGCCCGTCGAGGACGTCTTCTCCATCACTGGCCGTGGCACCGTTGCCACCGGTCGTATCGAGACTGGTGTCATCAAGACCGGCGACCCCGTCGACATCATCGGTATGGGTGCCGAAAAACTGAAGAGCACCGTCACCGGCGTTGAGATGTTCCGCAAGATTCTCGACGAGGGTGAGGCTGGCGACAACGTGGGTCTGCTGCTCCGCGGTATCGACAAGGACG
>ERZ842401.4460-NODE-4460-length-16278-cov-97.699008_pt1 | contig 16278 bp, 13 predicted proteins | sample MGYA00521270_ERZ842401 | MGnify/ENA primary metagenome ERZ842401 (study PRJEB31892, sample SAMEA3878208) | bioreactor metagenome | biome: Moose rumen | place: Sweden | collected 2011-10 | study: EMG produced TPA metagenomics assembly of the PRJEB12797 data set...
GATTTTTATACTGGATTGAATAGTAATCGACTATCGCTGCAAAATCCCTTAATTACTAAGAATGAATGTTAAAGAAACGGCTATTCATGACATTATGCGCTTTGTTGCTTCCTGCATTTCTAAGGTTTTAGTAATTTTGCAGGCATGAAAGAAAAAACACTGACCAAGGGCGAAATGCAGGTGATGAACGTGTTATGGAAAATCGGACGTGGAGCCTGCGTGAACGATATTCTGGAACGATACGATGAACCCCGTCCTGCGTATACTACCATAGCGACTTTTCTGAAGATACTGATGCAGAAAGGATTTGTAGAGGCGAAGAAGGGGATAGGTAAACAATTGGTTTATAATCCGTTGATGACGAAGGAGCGCTACCGCCGTCAGGTGATGGACGAAGTAAAGGAATCGCTGTTCGATGGTTCTGTCAAGTCGCTGCTAAACCACTTCGTGCAGGAAGAAGACCTTAGCTCTGAAGAAATAGAAGAATTAATAGCCCTGATAAAGCAGAAAAACATATCATGAACACGCTGTTCCACTATGCCCTGCAATCGGCCATTTGTCTGACGGTGCTCTATGTGCCTTGGATGCTGATGTTACGAAAGGAAACGTTCTTTCGTTTGAACCGTATAGCATTGCTCTGCATGATGGTGTTGTCTATGGCACTACCCCTAATAGACATCACGATTCCAGTCAACGAGACGGAGTTGAACGAGATGGTTGACGAGGACACAGCAGTCCAAATGGCAAGCTATATGGAGGGCACCGCTATGCCGCTCACATCTTCAATTCCTCTTTTACCACCCTTATATATAATAGGTATAGTGCTGATGGTAGGCTATAGAATGACGGGGCTTTGGCATGTTCGTCAGAGCATGAGGCAAGGCTGTCTGTGGGTACAGCGCGAACACGATACCACCGTCTATTGTCACACAGGCAACAGCCCGTCTTACAGTTGGCTCAGTCATATCGTTATCAGCGAGACCGACTACGAACAGCATCCTGAAGTGCTGGCTCATGAACTGTCGCATGTCCGTCATCTCCATTCGTACGACAATCTGTTGGTGATGCTATGTCAATGTTTGCAATGGTTCAATCCATTTGTCTATCTGTTGGGCGATTCACTCAGAGATGTGCATGAATATGAAGCGGATGCTGACGTGCTGGAGAGTGGGACGGATGCTACTCGATATCAACTGTTACTGATAGGCAAGGCTGTTAGGGGCAAAAAGCTGGCAATGGTAAACGGCTTCGTCTGCAAGAGCCTGAAACAGCGCATCCAGATGATGCTCCGCATACCTTCCTCACCTTGGCAACGCAGCAAGTTTGCAGTACTTTTGCCTGCCATCATGCTCACTTTGTTGTTGGTAGCAAACTATGACATCAGACGGGAAGTGATGTCTCTTCCCTTGACAAAAGTCCTGAAAGAAACATCTCTGGTTAAGCCTGCAGAGGAATCGGTTAATAATCCGCAGTCCTCGCTATCTGTCAAGCAACAAGTTAAAAAGGAGCAACACCAGCAAATACCTGTCGAAGTTGAGGAAGAGAAAACGGCAGAACGCATTGCCCCAACAACAGTAGTACCCACCCAGATGGCTCAGTTTCCTGGTGGCAATGCCGCCCTGCGTGACTATCTCGCACAACATCTGCCCAAGACGGAAGAGGCGGGACGATTGTTTGTCAGCTTTGTCGTGGGCGAGGACGGCAGCCTCAGCGACATCCGCATCTTGCGCAGTGGCAGCGCAGAAGCCAACGAGGCGGCTCTCCGGCTGGTAGCCGACATGCCTCGCTGGATTCCTGGCCGAAGAAACGGACAGATAGTAGCCTCACCCTATACACTACCCATAGATTACTGACGATATGAAACGATTGACGCTATACCTTATTCTGTTGTCTGCTGCATTATCAGCTTTAGGACAGACGCATCGCATCGAACAGCCTGACATCATGTTTCAGCAACAGCGACTGTTCGAGTTGGTGGCTGTCGAACTCACTGACACAGCAACGGTGCTCGACATGCGTGTCAACCAGAAGCCCAATCTGTGGTTTATGTTTGGCGATGACATGCTACTTCGTGATGTTCAGGGGCGCACCTGGCCCATTCGCGGCCTTGACTCGCGCTATGGCAAAGGATTAAACGAGAAGATATTTGCCCGCCATGAGGGCGAGATACGTGTGCGGCTGATCTTCCCGCCTGTGCCCGATTGGGATGTGGACAATGTCGACCTGACAGGCGAGCCTCCTACGGAAGCCGGCATCTATGGCATACGGCTGGACAGCTTGAAATGGGCAGATTTGATTGATCCTATGGAGGGGGCGGCTACTATGACCCGTGTTGATTCGCTGCCTATGCCAGATATTCGCTACGGTGTAGCCACCATCCGAGGACGGCTGCTTAACTTCCGCAGGGGTATGCTGAGCCATATTATCCTCAATCAGAGCGCTTCTTTCTATCAGTACAACGCCACTGCCCTTGATACGCTGCATATTCCGATATCCGACAATGGCGACTTTGAATGCCGTCTGCCCGTCACCCATACGCAGCCCGTCATGTTAGGTTATGAGGGCAGAAGGCTGATGATGTGCTATGCAGCACCAGACGATACAACCAGCGTACGACTCGACATGTTCGCAATGCACCAGCCCAAGAAGGAGCGAAAGGGCTATTACTCATTGGTAGAGAGCGGACCGTTGGCAGCGTTAGCCAACGAGTATAACCACACGCAGCCCATTGAAAACTATAGGGAACTGCGCCAATTTGCTTTGGATACCTACATCAACCATCCCGACTTCATCGGCAGCAATCCCAAGGATTTATTGCCAAAAGTGGTTGACCAAAGAATACATAACCGCAACATTCATTACAAAAAGCTGTCGCCGGCTCTGCAGGAACTGCTCAAGCTAAACGACCAACTCTGCCTGATAGCCATCTATCAGCAGGAGCTGATGGGATTTCCCAACCACATCAACCAGCGTGGAGGCGTGGTGAAAGCCATGTATAACCGTCGCAGGAAACGCTGGGCAGAAGAGGTGAAGCCTTACGTGACGGAAGCCTATCTGCAGATGCTCACCTCGCAGAAGCAGTTGCTATGTCCTGCCTTCATGGGTGTTGCCCACCTGCTAAGCCAGATGCCTACCATGTATCCTGACTATGTGGACCACGAAGTCAATGCACTCTCGATGAAACAGCAACTGCACAAGGACTACACACAACTTGACTCCGTGCAGCTGCAACAGAATATGGCTACGCTGCCCAAAGCATACCAGTTGTGGATTGACAACTACAGACAGCGACTGAGCCAACTGATGGCTGACAACAGCCGTCGCACAGACTATGAGGTATGCCAGTTGCCGGAAGTGCCTCCCTATAGCGACCATCTGTTGTTCGAGCGTATCTGCCAGCGCTATCGCGGACGACTGATATTCCTGCACATCTGGCATCCCACGATTAACAGCGATATGGCTATGACGCGAAACACCATCATGCCCCTTCAGAAGGAGTTCGAAGACTACGGCATAGCATGGGTACACCTGGCCCGCCATAACAACGAGAACAGCTGGCGCCAGCAACTGCCCCAACTGCCGGGCTACCACTATCCGTTTACCACAAACTACCAGCCAATAGGCATCATTCGTAGCGTGATGGGCAAACATCAGAGCCGCTATCTCTACGTCATTGTCGACGAAACGGGCCGCGTGGTCTATAAGCGCAACAAGCCCACCGACCTGTTGGACCTGCGCGAACAACTAAAGAAGTATGCCAAGAAGAAACGTTAAGGATATGAAAAAGACAATATGTATTATCACGCTGCTGACCCTGGGCATCAGCCTATGGGCCGACGATACCGTCATTAAGAAGTCGAAGGGGGCTGTCACTTTTGTGGTAGACGAAGACCTGCCCAAGCCTAAGGAGGAGTTGCGTTGCCTGGCAGACAGCATTGTTGCCAAAGTCATCATGCACAGCGAGAATATGCCTGATGACGATGGAACGCGCATCCTCTCCTACAGTTTCAAGGGTAGTTCGCTGGTCATGCATGGACCGGCTGTGCTGTTCGACATGTTGCGCACAGCCTACGCTGACCATCGTCCTGTGGTGCTGTCGCCCGATGCCCTCTGGCTCATCATCAGTCAGGGCTTTTCGCGTTATGTCAATGCCCACGCCGAGGAGATGCGCCCCTTGTTGGTCAATCATCAGGAGGGCAGGCAAAACCTTAGCATCGTGTCGCAAAAAGACTTGCTGACGGAGGATGCAGATTGGGCAGCATTGCTGGATGGTTTCACGCGGCAGTTAGGCAAAAACACCAAGGGCGACTTGGCAAAGAACATTACTGCCGACTTCAGTACGACTGGCGAGACGGAGCGTATTGCCTCGCAGGTGGTGCTGATGGATGTGTTCAAACAATACTTCAACTATCAGGTCATGTACATCGTCTGTGGCATTCCGTATATCACGCTGACGGGTACACCACAGGACTGGCAGCATGTGCTCAGCAAGACGCAGAAGCTGAAAGCCTATCAAGGCATTGCTCCTTGGATAGAGAAGCTGGAGCCTATCCTCAAGGAGTTCGTTGCAGCCTCAGAAGGAAAGCCCCGTCAGGTGTTCTGGCAGAGCATCGTACGACAGAAGCGAGTTGGGGAATTGCGAGGCGGCGGATGTAGTCCCGACAAGCCTACCAGGCTTGATGGCTGGTTCCTGAAACTGTTTCCTGACAAGGACGGGAAGGTGTTCGATAGCATTCCCTACGATTATCGCTACATGCCGTCAGAAATGGTGCGCGTGGGCTTCAAATATAAAAAGGTAGACGCTAAAGGCCAGATGCTGAGCGAGACGCCTATGGAACTGTGGGCTGGCTTTGTCGGCATTGACCGCAATGACAACACACAGGAGCTGGCGCCTCGCATCGGATGGCTGGTACGTACCTCGAACGAGGAAGAGGAACTGGTCCAGAAGTTCTTTAAAGCAGAAAAATACTATGGCGGCATCAAGCTGCAACAGGTGAGCGAGGTTCCTCTAGCTCTCTCGCAGTTAGAACATATCCGCAGGCTCGACATTGAATTTAATAAAAGAGAGGTGACCCTACCCGACTGGTTTTATAAGCTTCGGATAGATCACCTCATCATCAAAGGAGAACTGGCTGAACAGCAAGAGATTCAACTGCGCAGGGTGTTTGGCGAAAGGGTAAGCATCAATCCGCCTGCAACACCTGCCGTCAGAAGATAATCTCGACAGACTTCTTCTCGATAGTCGAGGAGGTTGGCGTACCTACTACCGTCACGTGGTCGGCGGGAGTATCGCTGTCAGTGCCATTGTCGCAGGCCCAGCTCTTGTTGACGCTGACCTTAAACAAGCCACCGCTGACGATAATACCCATATCTCCCTTCACACCCTTAGGTTTGGCGTCCTCATTACCACCTGTTGTGGTAACAGTCAGCGTGCCACCGCTGAAGACCACATCTTCGTCGCAGTTGATACCCTTACCGCCATCACCTGAGCTGACGAGCGTCACCGTACCACCTGTCATCTTAAACTGATAGTCGCTCTTGATGCAGGCAGCAGAGCTGTAATCAGCAGCTTCTGCATCGTAGACACAATCGCCAGATGTCGTAATGGCCATCGTACCACCCGAAATGACGGTGATGGAGTCGTTGCTGATACCCTTACAGCCATCGCCCGTCACATCGACCGTCAGCGTGCCGCTGTTCATCCAGAAACCATCGTTCACCTTGATGCCATGACCAGTAGACGATGAAGCATTGATACTAGCCTCATCAACAACGATATAGTCGTCGCAGGCAATGGCGTTCTTCGTGTTACCCGTCACGTTCAGCGTTCCGCTGCCGCTAAAATAGATCTGCCCCTCGCTAAAGAGGGCACCTTTCTGCTGATAGGTCTGTTCTGTATAGGACGTGCCATCCGTCAGCGTGTTGGTAGTCCCGCTGACCACTTCAACATAAAGCGACTTGCCGCACTGGTTGTTGATGGCGGGACCGTCGTTATTATGGATGGAGACCCCTGCCAACTTAATGCCGAATTTCCTCTCACGATAGATCAACAGAGAGCCATCGCTGGTTGAACCGCTGAGCACGAGCAACAGCGAATCGGAGGCTGCTCCAGTATTGACGGTGACGTCAGCCCCGTTGATGGTCACATAGTTATTTTCATCACCAGAGACTGTCGCTGTAGTACCATTATAGAATATGTATATGACATTAGCCGTCGACATCGTGCCACCAGTATAGGCGCTGAAGTCGGTATCGTCGTTCTGGCAAGCTGCAAGCCCTAATGCCAGCATACAGATGGTTATGATATTCTTTTTCATATCTTCAATTCGTTTTATTCGCATAATTCGTAGTCTTAGAATTTAAACTTATACCCTACTCCGATATAGTGCATGTCGGGATCGTAATCGTCATGATCGACATTCTGCATATTCTGGAAACGGTAGAAGAGATTGAGGGTGTGCTGTTTGGACAGATTCAACTCAGTACCAATGGTGTAGCGTATCTTCTCGATAGCCCACGAGTGATACAGCTCGGCATTGGCATAAGGCGTCAGTAGCGCGCCTTTCTTGTCGTACTCCAACTGCAGACGAGAACGCAACTGGTTCTTACCCATACCTGAGCGCACCCTGTCTTCCCACCAGGAATTGTCGAAGTCCCAACGGCTGACGGTCTTCTCTGGGCGGTAGGTATACTGCCAGCGTTCGCGCAGTGAGATACGCAGATTGTTCTGAAACTTATAAGTCCCAGTTACTGAGGCATGCAGACGATGACGCATACCCCAATAGGACGGTGTCCAATTGTTGTAGCTGCCATTGGCATTGTAACTGATGTCCTCGCGGAAATTATTGTTCAGCAGCGTATAGCCCGCATCGAACTTCAGATACTTCAGCGGCCTATAGGCAGCACTGATGCCCAGACTCCAGCGATCCATCGTCTTCAGGTTGTTACGGGTGCGCAGGTCGGCCTCCAGTCCTACGCTGAACTTCTTGGAGAGCTTCTTCTCAGCACCGACCTCCATCAGCAGGCCAGCCTCGCTCTGTGCCATGAGTGGCAGACTCAGCACCGTCAGTGCCAGAGTCGTCAGGGTGATTCTAAATTTTTGCATAGTCTGAGTTCTTAATTTTCATCATATTGTCTATTTCCTTATCACGCTTATGGGCTCCCGATTCGTAATAGACGCGCAGCATCGCCATATCTCGCAGGAAATCGATGGCACCAATCTCAACGTTAAGCACCTTCAGTCCCGTACGCTGTGTCAAGTCGTCAATCAGCTCCTGTCGGCGCTCAGGTTTGATCAATTCGATGCGGTCATACTGTATCAGCTTCGACGCATCGACCTTGACCATCCGTTCAAACAAGAAGATCACGGCAAGCACAATCACGTCGATGACGACCAGCTCGGGCAGTGGAGTTCCTATCATGACGCCTTGATAATCTACACCTAAGGAGTCAGCCATTGCGTGAACAACAGAAAGGCAGATCACGACAAAGAGGTAGGTCATCTCGCGTACCGGCATCGAGTCCGTACGGTAACGCATGATGCTGAAAATGCCAAACAGTCCGAGTCCGACGCCCATCGTAGCCTTTCCTCGATCCATACCCATCATCAGATAAACCAAGAAAAAAATGGCTACGGAAATGATCATAAATGTGAAGTAGAAGTCGCGACGCTTGCCCTTCTTGAAATACAGGAAGTGAACGATCAGCCAATTGACGAACAGACAGACGAAGAACCGCAGCAGCGTTTCGCCAAAATCATTAGAAAACATGGTTTGAATACTCATAATCTACTTATTATTTATCGTTACTATTTTGTTGATTTCGATGAGTTTGCGCTTGAAACGGTTTACAGAGAGCTGAGGATTGGTCAGAGCTGAGCCCATGCAATACTTGGAGAAGCCATGCGGATGGATACGCAATTGGCGCAGCATCTCGAGTACGGGCGAATAGACCAGTCCGTCGCGTTTCAGTTCGATGATGACCAACTGACCCATATCCTTCTGCTGTCCACTCACCAGATTCTTGAAACGCAAGGCGCTGTCGATGGTCAGCCGCTCAGTCTTGGCCCGATTGACCAATGTGATGCGTGAGAAGTGATTATTCAGGGCTGGCTGTAATGTGTCTACCCCATAGCGCAGGTGTTTTTCCAGGAAGTCGCTTTTTGCCTGGTCGGTGACATTCATATCGCTCACCTCCATACGCTTTTTCTTCGTGCGTCCGTGGTTGTTCTTCGTCTTTACCTCCATGAACTGCAGACCACTGATGCAATAGGTGCGGAAGCGGATCTTCTGCCGGTTGGTATGGTTCCATTGGTGCTGGTTATACATATCGAAAGCAGCGGTGTCGAAGTACGTGGTATCGTACTCCAGGTTACGCTGTCCGTCAATCTCCTGTACGAAGTAATCACCCTGTGCCATCTGCAGGAGCATACGCAGGTGGTTCTGGTCGGTGACGAACTTCGTATCCGTACGGTTCATCAGTTTCACGCCAGACATCGCATCCAAAGAGATGGGGGCAAATGTTTTCAGCAGTTCAGTCATCGCAGTTTAGTTTTGATTTCTGATGCAAAGTTAACACTTGCCCCCATCACCCGCAAAAGTTTTCAGCCAACCGGCTGTTTCGTTCAACGAACCTTACCAGCGTCCGCCAGGACCTCCTCCGCCGCCAGGACCGCCGCCACCTGAATAGGTAGACAGGCTTACTGACGAGCCACCGCTAAAACTGCTATAGCCATTCTCGTTCCAGAAACTGGTACCGCTGCGAGTGACACCTTGACTCAGCGCAGGAGTGCCTGTGGTGTAAACAGCCATTGTCGAACCCATAGAACTATTGGAAGGAACCTTGAAGGCAAAGGCCTGTGTGCTACCGTTGGAAAGTCCATACCAAGCACCTTTTGTGTAGCTGGCCGACTTCGCCGTTCCGCCTGTAATGCTAGCACCATTCTCGAAGCCTCCGATGGCTACCACATTACCGCCACTGATATAAAGCTTATAGCCACCTTCAGTATTAGCGTCGATGCCAACCTCTGGCTGCGACGTAGCTATGGCAAAGACATTACCTCCTGTAATATACATGTTGCCATTGGCATCCAGTCCGTCGTTGCCACTCGAATTGGCCATCACATAACCACCGGAAATCGTCATATGGCTGCTGGAGTTGATGGCATCATCGCTCGATTCGGCATAGACATAACCTCCTGAAATATCGAGCGTGCTCTTCGTCTCAATAGCCTCATGGTATTTGGCACTGACAACCGTCGTTCCACCGCTGATCTTCATCGCGCCATCGACCTTAATACCCTTGGGTGAAGTCTTGAGCGCATCGGCCAACCGCTCGGTAGTAGACGATGATGTCGTGGTCCTAATGGTCGTATTGCTGGTGCTTGAGCAGTAGGCAATCTGTCCTGTAGTGGTCACAGTGATATTGGCATTATCAGAGATGGTCAATGCACCGTCCACCTTGATACCCTTTCCACCAGAACCCGAGTTCGTCAGCGTCAGCGTACCACCGCTGATCTTCATGTCACCATCGGCACTGAGACACTTAGTGCCCTTCACCTCACTGTCTTCGCTGTCCCAAGTAGCATTGCCCGCCACACTGATGTTCAGCGTACCACCTTCGATATAGATATTACCAGAGTCTTCATCCTCATGATCTGTGGTCTCACCCGTCGACGTCGTGCCGTCCAGGTCACACTGGATACCGTCATCGCCTACCCCGCTGATAGTTACCGTGCCACTCTTCATCTGGAAGTATTCGTTACACGAGATGCCATCGCCTACTGCCGATGTGATGTTCAGCGTCAGGTTCTTCACGGTGATGTAGTCGCCACTCTTAACCGCATGTTTGGTGTTACCAACTACGTTCAGCGTACCTTTACCCTGCAACTGGATCTGTCCTTTCGAGTAGATGCAGCCTTTCTGTGAACCGCCAGCACCGTCGGTCAGCGTATTCACTGTGCCATTCTTAGCACTGATCTGGATGCGCTTGCCGTTAGTGATGTTGATTGCAGCACCACTGGGGTTGGTCAGCGTCAGACCGGCCAATGATACCGTACACTTATACGAACCGGAAAGTGCGAACTCTCCGTCCGTTGTCGTACCCGACAGCACGTAGGTTATCTCGTCGCCGTCAACCGCATCAGTATTCGACTGGGTAATGCTAACATGTGCTCCGCTGACGGATGCTGTGACATAGCTAGTCACGTTGGTAGCCATCACTACTGTAGCCGATGAGCCGTCATATATGATATGTACCTCATTGGCATCCACGTCGGCGGCTCCGGCATTCGTAATCTCACTGATCGTATAGATATCGCTGCCGACGGTCATGGTTGAACCGTTAGCGAACGTAATGGGTGAAGTCGAGGTGAGGTCGGCCGCACTGTACGATTTCGTACCATTGCTGGTGGTGATACTGAGTGTCTGTGCCCCAGCTGCTATCGTCAGCATGAGGGCTGCAAGGAGAGTATATAGTTTCTTCATTTCACATTCACTTTAAAGGTCCCTTTATTCGTCTTAATCACATAGATACCCCTACGCATCTGATCCTTACTCACCTTACGGCCCTGAAGGTCGTAGATGTCAGTCACCTCGTCCAGGTCAGCAGTAGTGATCTCGCTGATGCCCGTCGTTTCGTTCGAAGTAGAGAAGTACATCTTACTCAAGTCGGTAAGGGTGAAAGTCTTGTCACCCACCTTCAGCGTAGTACCGCTAAAAGTCAGCGGTACAGCTGCTGATGACACATCAATGGCAGTCGTTGTTCCCGCCGTTGTCTCAACTATCAGATAGGGATACGTCGTGTTGTCGGCCTGTGCGGTCAACGTCCCCATCATCGTCAAGAGCATAAATACTGTTTTTTTCATATCATTTGGAGTTAAATAACATTGTTTTGTTCGGCAAATGTAGTCAAAAAGAGCCAAATGAGAAAAAAAATTCAGCCAACGGCATCTTTTCTTCAGCGAAACGCTCACACCTAATTAAATTACGCGTAGACTACCATAGCTCCTGCAACACACTGAGACTCTTCAGTTCAGGAAACTGCGGAATATGCAGCCGATAGTATTGTAGCAGTACCTCAACGATGCGGTTGCGGTCCATGCGGTTCAAGCGATAGAGATGCATCGTAGGAAAGTCCATACGCATGAGCAGATGGATACGACGCGCATCATCCGGTCCGAGGAAATCGCGATGTGTGGGGGCTAAAGTACAGAACTGACCTTCACGTAAGTCGAAGAACACATCACGCCCCTCGCCATTCGGAGAGGGGACGGGGGTGAGGCTTAAATTAGGATAAAATCCCAAGAACCGCGACAGACGCATCAGGAACGTCAGATGAAAGTTGGCATAGCCCGCAGAGGCCATATCGAGCCATTGCATAGAGTCGCAAACATAAACGAAGAGCGGCTCATTCTGTTGTTCAGAGTGCAGAGCATGGTAAAGGAACTCAGCGATAAACAGCGACAGCGCCAGCTTCTCCGGCGAGAAAGGGATGGAAGTATAGGGCGACAGCAGACGGGCATCCTTCAGTTTCTGCAATTGTAAGCGCTGGCGTACGTCACACTCCACCTCCAACAAGGTCATCGGCTGGAAATACTGCTTCTTCAGACGCGACTTTGGTGTTTTCGGCAGCGACACGACAAATGAGAGCCGACCCGCCTCGCGAGTGAACATGTCGACGACTAATTTAGACTCGCCTAACTTAAAGGAATGCAGCACAATGGCTTCCGTTTTCACTAACACGATGGCGAAATTACACAAAATTATTGTAAAACAAGCATTTTTCTCAAAGAAAATTTTGTGAAACGGAAAAAATGCAGTACCTTTGCAGCCGCATTTTGGGAAAATGCCGCTGCGAAAACAGGCTACGCCTCAACAAAAAACATATTCTTTGTATTCGGCTTGCACTGTCTTTGCACCCGCTAAAAAAGGCGATGGTCCCTTCGTCTATCGGTTAGGACGAGAGATTTTCATTCTCTAAAGAGGAGTTCGACTCTCCTAGGGACTACACTTAAATCTGCCATCTGCACAGCCAAGTGCTATCCGATGAGGAAAACGGTGACAGAGGGTGTAACAACCCGCCCAGGGCGACCTCGATGAGGTGTAAGACCCATAAGCTTTATGGTTAAACATTAAAATTAAAATTAAAAAAATGGCAAATCACAAATCATCCCTGAAGAGAATTCGTCAGGACAAGAAGAAGGCAGAGCACAACCACTATTATGCTAAGACCATGCGTAACGCTGTTCGTAAGCTCCGTGCTATGACCAACAAGGAAGAGGCTGCAGCTCTCTATCCTAAAGTACAGAAGATGCTGGACAAGCTGGCTAAGACCAACATCATTCACAAGAACAAGGCCGCTAATCTGAAGTCGAGCCTCTGCCAGCACATCAACCAGCTGTAAGAATTATTTTTAACACAGCATAAAAGACTGCAATTCTTAACAGATTGCAGTCTTTTTTTAGCTTTAAAATTTCGTCATTGTCGATTTTTTTATGTAACTTTGCACCCTATTAAGGACTATTTAAAAAAAATGGCAGAAGAACTGAACAACCCAAGCAATTATTCCGCGAGCAATATTCAGGTGCTCGAGGGTCTGGAAGCCGTACGTAAGCGCCCTGCTATGTACATCGGCGACATTAGTGAGAAAGGATTACACCATCTGGTCAATGAGACTGTCGACAACTCTATCGACGAGGCGATGGCAGGCTATTGTACACATATAGAAGTAACCATCAACGAAGACAACTCCATTACCGTTCAGGACAACGGACGTGGTATCCCCGTCGATGAACACGAGAAGATGCACAAGTCGGCCCTTGAGGTCGTGATGACAGTGCTGCACGCTGGTGGTAAGTTCGACAAGGGCTCATACAAGGTGTCTGGCGGTCTGCACGGTGTTGGTGTGAGCTGCGTGAATGCACTCTCTACCCACATGTTGTCACAGGTATTCCGCAACGGACATATCTACCAGCAGGAATACGAGAAGGGCAAGCCCCTCTACGACGTCAAGATTGTAGGCGACACCGATCAGACGGGTACGCGCCAGCAGTTCTGGCCCGATCCCACCATCTTTACCACTACCGAATACAAGTATGACATCATTGCCCGCCGTATGCGTGAGCTGGCCTATCTGAATGCCGGCATCACCATCACGCTGACCGATATGCGACCTGACGAGGAAGGCAATCTGAAGCAGCCTGAGGTGTTCCACGCCAAAGAGGGCTTGAAGGAGTTTGTGCGCTACGTGGATCGTCATCGCACCTCTATCATCGGCGACCCCATCTGTCTGAAGACGGAGAAGGACGGTGTGCCCATCGAGGTTGCTCTGCTCTATAATAGCGACTACTCGGAGAATATCCACTCCTACGTCAACAATATCAATACCATCGAGGGTGGTACCCACCTGACGGGTTTCCGTATTGCTCTGGCTCGTGCCCTGAAGAAGTACTCTGATGAGGACGACCAACTGCGTAAACAGATTGAGAAAGCCAAGATCGAAGTGGCACAGGACGACTTCCGCGAGGGTCTTACCGCTATCATTTCCGTCAAGGTGGCTGAGCCTCAGTTTGAGGGACAGACCAAGACCAAGCTGGGAAACTCAGAGGTGAACGGTGCCGTACAGAAAGCCGTTGGCGAGGCTATGAATAACTATCTGGAGGAGCATCCGAAGGAGGCTCACATGATTTGCGAAAAGGTGATCCTGGCTGCTACAGCCCGTATTGCTGCCCGCAAGGCTCGTGAGAGTGTTCAGCGCAAGAACCCGATGACGGGTGGTGGTCTGCCTGGTAAGCTGGCCGACTGTTCGGAGAAGGACCCCAAGCTCTGCGAGATCTTCCTCGTCGAGGGTGACTCCGCCGGTGGTTCTGCCAAGCAGGGTCGCGACCGTCACTTCCAGGCTATCCTGCCTTTACGTGGTAAGATCCTGAACGTGGAGAAGGTACAATGGCACCGCGTCTTCGAAGCCGAGTCCGTCATGAACATCATCCAGTCTATCGGTGTCCGCTTCGGTGTCGACGGCGAAGACTCTAAGGAGGCTAATGTCGACAAGCTGCGCTACGACAAGATCATCATCATGACCGACGCCGACGTCGATGGTTCACACATCGACACACTGATCATGACGCTGTTCTATCGATTCATGCCGAAGGTTATTCAGGAGGGTCACCTCTATATCGCTACGCCACCTCTTTATAAGTGTACGTATAAGAAGTTCTCGGAGTATTGCTATACCGATCAGCAGCGCCAGGCCTTCATCGATAAGTATGTAGATGGCGACGAGAACGCCTCAGCCCTGCACACGCAGCGCTACAAAGGTCTTGGTGAGATGAACCCCGAGCAGCTGTGGGAGACGACGATGAATCCAGAGAACCGTCTGCTCAAGCAGGTGACTATCGAGAATGCCGCTGAGGCCGACGAGATATTCTCGATGCTGATGGGCGATGACGTGGAACCAAGAAGACTATTCATTGAAAAGAATGCCACCTATGCAAATATCGATGCATAACATCAAAAAAGGAGAATCACGGTGGTTCTCCTTTTTTGTTTTCCTACTGACCACCCTGTCTGCCTACTCACAGCAGCAGCCTGCCATGCGTCTATGGTACGAACAGCCTGCCCAGTATTTTGAAGAGTCGCTACCCATCGGCAATGGCAAGCTAGGTGCTTTGATCTATGGGGGAACGGACGACAACATCATCTATCTAAACGATATTACGCTATGGACGGGTAAACCTGTTGACAAGCATTTAGACAAAGATGCCCACCAATGGCTGCCGAAGGTGCGTGAGGCACTGTACCGCGAGGACTATAAAGCTGCCGATTCGCTGCAGCTGCACCTCCAGGGACCTAACTCGCAATTCTTCCAACCTCTGGGTATCCTGCATATCAAAGACCTCAACCTAGGTCAGGTCAAGGGCTACCAGCGTCAGCTGTCCCTCGACTCAGCCCTGGTTCGCGACTGTTATGTACGTGACGGTATTGCCGTTACCAGAGAATACTTCGCCTCCGCCCCCGACAGCATGATAGCCATCCGACTGACGGGCCGCATCAACTGCCGTATCGCTCTGACTGCCCAGGTGCCTCATCAAGTCAAGGCGTCAGGCAACCAGCTGATACAGACGGGCCATGCCGTAGGCGACCCGATGGAGAGCATCCATTTCTGCACCATCCTTCAGGCTAATACCAAAGAGGGAACCATCGAGAGCAGCGACAGCAGTCTGACTATCCGCAATGCTCAGGAGGCCATCATCTACATTGTCAACCGCACCAGTTTCAATGGCTTTGACCAGCATCCCGTCAAGCAAGGTGCTCCCTATCTGGAACAAGCTACCGACGACATCTGGCACACCCGGAACCTCAGCTATCAGGAGTTCCGTCAGCGCCATATCGCCGACTACCAGCACTACTACAACCGCTTGAAACTCTCGCTGAATGCGGACGAGAAAGACCTCATGATACCCACCAACCAGTTGCTCAAGGACTATACTGATAAGGGAGGTACGTCGCGCTATCTGGAGACACTTTATTTCCAATATGGCCGCTACATGCTCATCAGTAGTTCGCGCACCAAGGGCGTGCCTGCCAATCTGCAAGGCCTGTGGTCGCCACATCTGTGGTCGCCTTGGCGCGGCAACTACACCGTGAATATCAACCTGGAGGAGAACTACTGGCCAGCCTTTGTCAGCAATCTCGCTGAGATGGCAGAACCGCTGGATGGCTTCGTCCGAGCTTTGGCCGAGAATGGTCGTTATACCGCCCAGAACTACTACGGCATCAGCCGCGGCTGGTGTTCCAGTCATAACAGCGACCTCTGGGCGATGACGAATCCTGTGGGCGAGAAGCGTGAGAAGCCCGAGTGGGCCAACTGGAATCTCGGCGGAGCGTGGCTTGTCAATACGCTTTGGGAGCGTTACCTGTTCACGCAAGATAAGGAGTATTTGCGCACGGTGGCTTTTCCGTTGATGCAGGGTGCTGCCGATTTCTGCCTGGAGTGGCTCATCGAGAACCCTAAGAACAAGAAGGAGCTGATTACCGCTCCGAGTACGTCGCCTGAAAACGAATACGTGACGGACGACGGCTATCACGGCATGACCTGCTATGGCGGTACGGCCGACCTGGCTATCATCCGCGAACTGCTGACCAACGTCATTGCTGCCGGCAAGATGTGTGGCTCTGCTACAGCTAAATACCAGAAAGCGCTCCGCCGCCTGCATCCCTATACCATCGGCAAGGACGGCGACCTGAACGAGTGGTATTATGACTGGCGCGACTACGACCC
>ERZ842401.4461-NODE-4461-length-16276-cov-3.889341_pt1 | contig 16276 bp, 13 predicted proteins | sample MGYA00521270_ERZ842401 | MGnify/ENA primary metagenome ERZ842401 (study PRJEB31892, sample SAMEA3878208) | bioreactor metagenome | biome: Moose rumen | place: Sweden | collected 2011-10 | study: EMG produced TPA metagenomics assembly of the PRJEB12797 data set...
ATCTTCCTTGGCGGAGTGCGGCTGCGGTCTTGGCTTTGGTGTTTGTAATCTGGCTTTTGCTTTGCCTTGCCGCATGGCTGAGGGCCAGACGCTTGCACCGCCTGAGCGGGTTCAGCAGCCTCAAGGCAGCCCGTAAGGCTGTTGGCTATATGCTGCTGGGAGCGGTAGAAGAGGTCTGCCCGTTTGGCAAGGCGGATGGTCCGAGGTACCGGATTTTAAGCCCTGTGGAGCCTCAGAAAGGGGCCATGTTCAACGTTCTGGGGGTGCAGGAGGCGGATATCCACCGTTTTGTTGGCAGCGGAATCCTGAACGACATTACCGGAGGAGCCAAGGTAAACCTGATGGAGTGCGGACGGGAACTGGATGAGGCCGATACGGCTTACCGGTTTCCGGACATTGAGGCTCTGAGGCAGAGCAACAGCTCCAATCTGCTGGTGATGGTTCATCCGCCTCTGTCTGAGGCCAATGTGCCGGAGGCCTATCTGCAGGCTGCGGAAATGAACATTCTGGTTACAGACGCGCGGCAGGGCTGGACTCCCTCGTACAAGGCTTTTACGGAAAACATTCCCCGCTGCAAGGTAGTTCTTACATCAATGCCGGCGCAATCGCTGAGGATAAAGCCAAAAGATGCCGGCGTGCTGCCTCAGCGCCGCCTGAGGTTTGTGATAGTTCTATGCTCATGCTACACGCCCCAGCTTGCAGAAAAGACTTGCCGCAGCATTTACTTTTCATCTACCGGGCAGAAGGCAGAAAACGCCGAGTTTTTGATGGAGGGCGCAACCGCCATGTTCGACTATTCCGTGCGGTCTTTCAGGGCATCGGCCCAAAAGATTGTCCAAAGCCTTGCCCTGTCTGAAAAAGATGCGGATGCGGTGGTTATGCTGAAGGCTGGAAGCACCGTAAGCAAGAATTTCCTCAGCGATATCTGTTCTTTGCTGAATGCAGGGGCAGATGGCGTGCAATGCCGCCTGAAGGGCAGGGTCAGCGCTCCCAAGGGCCAAAGGCGCAGACTCAGGCTGGGGCAGGGTGCGGCTATGGCCGAGTATGGTTGGGCCCTTACATGTTACTCCCTGAAGGCTTTGCAGGGCAACCTTGCCGCCACCCAAAAGAAGAACGGCATGATTTCTGAGGAATTTTATGTGGAATTTTTGAAAGATACTTACGTTTACTTTTTGTAAATTTGCTCTCTATGGACAATAATTACAATACTACAAGACCCAAACTTTTGATGCCTGAATACGGAAGGCATGTTCAGGATATGATAAACTATGTTGTAAACATTCCTGACAGGCAGAAGCGTAACGAGCAGATTCAGGCCGTGGTAAGCGTTATGGGAACCCTCAATCCGCAGCTGAGGGACGTGGTGGATTTCCGCCATAAGCTGTGGGACCATGTTCAGATAATTTCTGACTTTAAGATAGACATAGACTCTCCATATTCTCTGCCTTCCAGAGAGAGCGTTCAGACAAAACCGGACGCAATTCCCCTACGTAAAGACAAGATAAGGGCTGCCTGCTACGGGCGTAACATCCAGAATATGATAGACTTGATAGCAGAGAGGCCAGATGACGAAGTAAAGAAGCAGATGATTAGGGTAATTGCATACTACATGAAGCAGCAATACCTGATCTGGAACAAGGATTCCGTAAGCGAAGAAACCATTTTTGCAGACATAAATATGCTGTCCGGAGGCCGGGTTACCGTTCCGGAAGACGTTCACATAGGGGCCGGCATAGCCGATTCCTCTACACGCAAGCCATATATCCCGGGTTCGCCGCAGCCCAAAGGTCAGCAGCACAACGGCAAGAAAAAGAACAAGAAGTGGAAGAAATAGCATGGCAACGAGCAAGAAAAAACAGAAAGAGAACGATAAGATAATAGCCGAAAAGGAGATGGCCGCACCCGGCAGGAAAGACGGCATCTACCTGATTTGCGGCCTTGTGGCCCTGGCTTTGGCAATTTATACGCTGATAGCTCTGGTGTCTTACATATTCACCTGGGCCCAGGATCAGAGTGCAATTATGGGGGGCGATATATTCAGCTCTCTTACCAGTGTTGAAAACGGCGGTGGCAAGATAGGCGAATGGTGGGCCAACCTGCTTATATCCAAATGGTTTGGGCTTGGGGCCTTCATAATTCCGTTCTTCTTCTTTGGAGTTGCCCTGTTCTGCCTCAGGATAAAGAGAGTAAAGCTTCTGAGGCTGCTGTTCATTACGGTGTTCGGCTGCATACTTATTTCGGTGCTGTTCTCGTTCCTGTTCTCGTTTACCGGAGTTGACCGCCTGTTCGGCACCAGCGCCGGCGGATCATACGGCTATTATGTAAACAACTATCTGAAGACCATGATTGGCTCCCTGGGAACGGCGGCCGTGTTGATTATTGCCATAATAGGCTGGCTCATAATAATCAACAAGAGTTTTATCAAGAAGCTCAGCGATGGCTTTGCCGGAGTTGGGCGGCGTCTTGAAAGGGCCGGCGAGGACGAAGGCGAAGGCGATCTGGAAGGCGAAGACGAATCTGAGGGTCTGGATGAAGGTGCTGAGGAGGCTCCGGAAAATGAAGAGGAGGAAGACTCCGACAGTTCTGACAGTCAGCCGGATCCTTTCCTTGGGGGCGATGGCGACCTGCCCGTGGATGAAGAAGAAGTTCTGGAACAGAGGCGTAGGGCTTCAGAAATAAAAATAGTGGGCCCGCAGACCGAAGCCGAAACTCCGGTGGAGGAAAAGGCTCCCGAAGAGAGCGTGGGAGATTCCGTAGAACTGGAAGTAAAGGATACCGAAGGGGCAGAAAGCAATGCCCTGATAGGCACATATACGGAGGAAGAACTCCAGAAGACATTTGATCCCCGTCTGGAACTTCCTTATTATGAGGCTCCTACTATAGACCTTCTGGATTCCTACAGCAACAAGTGGTATGAGGTGTCGCGCGACGAAATGGAGCGCAACAAGAACAAGATTGTGGCTACGCTGGCCAACTACAAGATAGGCGTGTCTAAGGTGTCGGCGGTCAAGGGTCCTACGGTTACCCTTTACGAGGTTGTTCCGGCCCCGGGCATCAGAGTCAGCCAGATTAAGCGTCTGGAAGAAGACATCCAGCTTTCTCTTGCGGCAAAGGGAGTCAGGGTGGTAACCCTCCCCGGAACCAATGCCGTGGGCATAGAGGTTGCCAACGAAAAGCCCAGCGTGGTAAGCATGATGAGCTGTCTTGAGCACCTGCAGACCAGAATGAAAGAGCCGGGCAGCAAGGAAAGCGGCTACGCCCTTCCGGTTGCAATCGGAAAGACCATTTCCGGAGAGGTGTTCACGTTCGATCTGGCCAAGGCTCCGCACCTTCTGGTGGCCGGCGCAACGGGCCAGGGCAAGAGTGTGGGTCTGAATGCCCTCATGGCATCGCTGCTCTATACAAAGCATCCGAGCGAAGTCAAGTTTGTGCTGGTTGACCCTAAGCGTGTGGAACTCTCCCTGTACTCCCGCCTGTCTAAGCACTTCCTTGCATGCCTTCCGGATACGGAAGACAAGGAAACTCCGGTAATTACAGATACCCAGAAGGTAGTAAGCACGCTCAAGAGCCTCTGCGTGGAGATGGACGAGCGTTACAAGCTGCTTGAGGCCGCCAGGGTTAGAAACATAAAGGAATACAACGAAAAGTTCCTGGAGAGGCATCTGAACCCCGGAAAGGGGCACAGGTTCCTGCCTTACATAGTCCTTATCATTGATGAATATGCAGACCTTATAATTACGGCAGGCAAGGATGTGGAAATTCCTATCACCCGTCTTGCACAGCTTGCCCGTGCAATAGGCATCCATCTGGTGATTGCCACACAGAGGCCTACCGCATCGGTGATTACAGGAAACATCAAGGCCAACTTCCCGGCCAGAATTGCATTTTATGTGCGTTCCAGCATAGACAGCCGCACCATCCTGGACGAGAGCGGAGCAAATCAGCTCATAGGCCGGGGCGATATGCTCTATGCTACGGGCAGCGACATTACCCGCGTGCAATGCGCCCTGATTGAAACCAAGGAAATAGACCGTGTGGTTGAATTCATAGCCGGCCAGACAGGCTATTCTACGCCACTTTACCTGCCGGAACCGCCGGAGGATGAAGATTCCGGCGATGTGGGTTTTAAGTCTGTTCCGATTGGAGAAACCGACCTCAGCCGCCGCGATTCTATGTTTGACGATGCTGCCCGCCTGATAGTTTCGGCCGGAGGAGGTTCAGCATCGTTCCTTCAGAGGAAGATGGATGTGGGCTACAACCGGGCTTCCAAGCTGATAGACCAGCTGGAAAAGGCCGGCATCGTAGGCCCTGCAGACGGGGCAAAACCGCGCCAAAGCCTTGTTCCAGATCTCCTCTCCCTTGACGAAAAACTGGAGAAAATACGCACCAGTTTTGGCCGCTAGAGGCTTTTGGTACGATTGTGGCTTGTGATTTCTGAAAGCGCTGTGTTATGAAAAGATTCCTGCATATCCTGATGCTGACTGCTCTTCTTGGGATTTCTCCCCGGACGCAGTTGCTGTCTAATTCTTCTGATTCTCTGGCCGGGCAGAAGATATTTCAGGCTGCGTCCGACTATGTATTCTCCGGCCGGAAGCTTGACCTGAGGATAACCAATATGGACAAGAAAGGGAATGCCTTTTACAGCACGGGCTATTTTGTGGCCCTTCCGCAGGCAGGTTACATGAAGATAGACGGGGTGAGCGAATTCCAGTATTCAAATACCCTTGTAACATCGTACAACTACGGTACAAACGAGTACATAATCCAGAAGCGCAGGACAACCTCTTCCAGTGTTTCCGACAATCCGTTTTCCATACTTGCAAAATCGGACAAGGGAGTTGCGGTTTCTGAGCCTCAGGCCGGAGACGTTGCCGGACGGGCCTGTACCAAAATAGAGGTAACGCCCAACGGCAAAGCATATTACACCAAGGCCTTCATTTATGTATCGGACAGCGGGCAGCTTCTGAGGATAACCATTGTGCTCAAGAAAGACCAGGCCTTTGTTGTAGATATACTCAAAGCCGGGCCATGCGAGCCGGACAAGGTTGCAGACTACAGGCTGCTTGTATCGGATCATCCGGGAGCCGAGATTGTAGATCTAAGAGACTGAGGCAGCCCTGAATACTTCAATTACAGACGGGTAGGTGTTTGCAAGCCTGTAGTCCAGGTCTTCGTCTGTAACCCACTCGCATTTTTCTATTCCTTCTTCTGTCTGCGGCTTAAACGGAGCGTCTTTGCCGGCATACATTGCGTACCAGTATGTGGTTTTGACAAAGAAACCTCCGTACAGGCGGTAGGCGTGGCGGGTAACGGCAAGCAGATTTCCTATACGGGCCCTGACTCCGGACTCTTCCTCAACTTCGCGTACGGCGGTAATCTTTATGTCTTCATCCTTTTCCTGCATGCCCTTTGGCAGGTCCCAAACTCCGTTGCGGTATATCATAAGATGCTTGCCCTCAGAGTCTTGAACTAGACCTCCGCCGGCGTTGATCTTGGTAACTTTCTCAAATGTCCTGTCAAAGACTTCCTGTTCGGTCATCCCGTTGGGAACCTCAACGGTAAGATTCTGGAACGAGGTGTTTTCTTCCATCATAAACGGGATCCGGGAAAAGTCATAATCAGCTGTTGGCTTGAGCAGGAATGTTTCATCCGCAACGAGCGGAATGTCATATTTTGCTGCTATGGTGAGGATCCTGCTTTTGAAGTATGTTGTTATCATGTCAAAATTCCTGGCTTACAAGGCAAAGGTAAGAAGATATTGCAAAACTTATGGCTATTGGCAAAAATAGTAGGATTGTTTCATAATTTTTTGTATATTTGGCATTTGTAGGTGGAAAAGCCCATTTAAAGATTTTGTAGAAGACATTTTTTGAAGAACAGTGGAGTTATGGAAAACATTGAAAAGACAGTAGCACAGCACCTGCTCAGGGTAAAGGCTGTGAAGTTGGATGCCCGGCATCCTTTTACGTGGGCATCCGGATGGAAATCTCCGATTTATTGCGACAACAGACGGTTGTTGACATATCCTCAGGAGCGTAAGTACATTACTGACGCTTTGGTACAGGTTATAAAAGAATCCTACAGCGAGGTTGACATGATAGCCGGAGTGGCTACGGGAGCCATAGCCTGGGGAATTATGGTAGCCGAGGCTTTGGGCAAGCCCTTCATTTATGTAAGGCCCAAACCCAAGGATCATGGAACCCAGTCTCAGATTGAGGGCGTTATTGAGCCCAATCAGCGCATTGTTGTTGTGGAAGACCTGGTTTCTACGGGGGCCAGCAGCCTTTCTTCCGCCGATGCCCTTCACAAGGCCGGCGCAATCATCCTGGGCATGGTAGCCATATTTTCTTACAACTTTCCGCTCTCGCGCCGCGAGTTTGAGTACAAGAATGTGGAGCTGCACACCCTCTGCCAGTATGATTCGCTTCTGGAAGAAGCTGTTGCTGAGAAATATATAGATGAAAAGCATCTTGAGGTTCTCCGCGAATGGAGGATAAATCCTTCTATCTGGACCGGTAATCTGGAGGAAAAGACATGTTAGAGGCTTTCCATGGCAAGGATGTGGATATGAATTATCCTTCCTTTGCAGTATTTGAATCGTTTTCTGACCTTACGCTGTTCAAAGACAGGCTTCCTGAAGAGTATCGCAGCAAGGTTACCCTTACAAAGGATACCGCCGAGGGCGACTACCACGGAATGCATCTGGGGGTAAAGGTTATAGACAGGATACCCCATTCCAGGATTGTGTTCAGGCCTATGGAGGGCATTCCGCTCGATGGAACCCTTTACATAGACATTCAAGACACATCGGCCTCTACCTGCAAGCTGAAACTGACCATTGAGGCCCAGATGAACTTTCTTATGAAGGCTATGCTGGGGCGCAAGATTCAGGATGCCCTGGACAAGATTTCGGACCAGCTTGCCCGCCAGAACGTTTAGGCATGGGGCAGAAGGCAAAAGCGTTTGAAGCAGATGGCTTCAGAGATTTGATGAGGGAGTCTCTGCCCGGCTATGCGGCGGAGGCTCTTTTCAGTGTCCTGAACTTTGAGGGCGGTGCTCCTTCTGCAAGCGTTCAGGCGGCTGTTTCCGTAAGGTTTCATCCGTTGAAGAGGGTTCCTTGTCTTGAGGATGAGGACCTTAGGGCTGTGCCTTGGTGCAAAGACGCCTTCTTTCTTGGCCAAAGGGCGGCATTTACCATGGATCCGGCCTTTCATGCCGGTGCTTACTATGTTCAGGATTCGTCCAGCATGTTCTTGGATATGCTCAAAGGGCACATCCTGGACGCAGTTTCAGATTGCGGAGCGGCTCTGGATCTTTGTGCCAGTCCTGGCGGAAAGAGTACGCATCTGATATCTCTTCTGGGGGCAGATGCCCCAAGGCTTACGGTCTGCAACGAGGCCGTGGGCAAGAGGGTACCTCAGCTCTGCGACAACATAGCCAAATGGGGCGCTGCCAATGTGGTTGTAACCAACAGCAGCGCTGCCCAAATAGGCCGTCTGGAGGGCTTTTTTGACGTCGTTCTGGCCGATGTTCCATGCTCCGGAGAGGGAATGTTCCGCAAGAGTTCCGATGCGGCAGAACTCTGGAGCCTGAAGACGGTGCAGGACTGTGCCGCCCTTCAGCGTTCAATCATCAGCGATATTTGGCCGGCTCTCAGGGAAGGCGGCCTTCTGATATATTCCACCTGTACATATAATCACTTTGAAAATCAGGACAATGTAAAATACATCGCTGAGCATCTTGGGGCAGAATACATTGCCCTTGACTCAGAGGCTGATTTGCCCGAAGGTCTTGTAAAACTCCCTTGGGGCTGCCAGTTTGTGCCCGGTCTGGTTCCAGGTGAAGGACAGTTCTTTGCGCTTTTGAGAAAGAAGCCGTCCGAGGAGGGGAGCCGCACGGTCAGGCGCAAGGGTGGGCAGCCAAGGCTTAGTCTGACCTTTGATCCGGCCTTCGGAGCCTGCTTTGCAAAATCGCATAAGGCCGACGAGGTGTTTATGCTGCCTGCCTGCAAAGATCTTGCAGCAAATATGCTCTGTGTATATGACAACCTCAATACCAAGATGTTGGGTTGCAGAGTAGGGCGGCTGAAGGGAGAAACCCTGGTTCCGGATGCAGACTTTGCCCTGAGTTGTGCCCTTGCAGAAGGTGACAAAACGGCGGTTAAGGTCAGCAATCCTGTGCTGGACATCTGTTTTGCCTGCGTGGAAGTAGATACTCAGACAGCCCTTAGGTTCCTTTGTAAAGAAAACATAACCCCGCAGCCGTCTTGGCCGCAGGGTTACATACTCCTTAAATATAAGTCTTTAGGTCTTGGTTTTCTGAAGAATCTGGGCACGCGCTGCAACAATCTTCATCCGCTGATGCGCAGGATCGTAAGCAGGCCGCGTTAGCCTTTTAGAACATATAGTCCCACATAGGGAGCATTTCCGGCTTCTGGTCCAGGGCCTTTATTGCTTTCTTGTCCAGATACTTGCGGTTGATAACAAGGCGGAACATATATTCGTCGAACCATTTGTCCGTGAATATCAGATATCCTCCCTTGCCGGCCTGCGGGCCCCAGCTGTTTTCAAACTTCCACTTCAGCGGAGTGTCGTTTTCGTCTGTATCAACTGCAACTATGAGCATTGCGTGTGAGGAGCCGCTCTGGCGGGTGAGTATCCTGGCTTTCTTGTCCATATCCAGGTTTACGCCCAAAAGCTGACCGTAGTTGTAGATGCCCGGATCCATATATCCTACGCCGGCCTGGGTATTGCTCTGCTTGCCTACATCGCAGGAGGCGTACATAGGCTCTCCGGCCTTTATTGAAGCAACGGCTGCCTTCTTGATGTCATCGTTCGGAAGGTTCAGATATGTCCAGTTGATGCCTTCCATGGTGTTGCGGTAGTTGTCTATTTCGTAAATCTTGTAATACTCTCTTGTAGGGTCGTTCATTATCATTACATAATCCTTGGAGTTGTAGTCTGCCGGTATTATGCTCTTGTAAAATTCCTGAGGAGTGGTCTTTACGGTCTGGATCTTGCCGTCGGAATCTCTGAACTTCCAGGTGAATTCTGCCGGTGGCTCGCCAAGGCAGATGGCAAGGATGCGGTAAACGTCCTTGAGGGTTTCCATCTTGATTTTTTCTGCATTGGTGTGAGGGTCGCCGCTCAGGCCGCTGCGCATTACCTTCATAGATTTTTCATATACCTGACGGATTTCGTAGCCTCCCTTGCGGAGCCTTTCGTTGACTATGGAAATGAACTGGCCGGTGGAGTTGCTCTGCTCGGTTTCAGGCATTACATCTGCCGGAACCACGCCGTACTTTTCTGCAATGTTGAAGAACAGGTTCCATACTCCGCCGTCTCCAACCGGAGACTTGAAGAGTTCATCTACAGCCCTTTCGCCAAAGGGTTTGTTGGAGGTTGCAATTACGTTCTCAAGGAAGAGGTTTGCCTTTTCCAGGACATCGTAGAAATAGCTGTAGTTGTGCGAAAAGTCAAAGTTCTTGATGTTGTATTTTTTCATCACCAGGGGTCTGAGCTGGTTCATGGAGGTGAACATCCAGCAACGGCCGCTGCTCTTCTGGTCTGTAATGCCGTTGACATCTACGCTGTACTTGAAGAAATCATCGGTCCCCTGCACGGCTGAGGGGTTGTAGGCCAAGGCTTTGATACCCTTGGTAGTGGAGATGATGTTGTGGATGCTCTTGGCATAGCTGTCGTTGTTGAAGCTGGCCTTGAGCTCAGCCAGTTCGTTCTGACCGAGGTTCTGGGCCATGAGGCCTGAGCAGAACATAGCTGCAATAAGGGTAAATAATACTCTCTTCATTTTACACAATGTTTATTTATACTTTGAGGAATTTTCATTTGTCTTTTCAAGGATAAAAGGCCGTAATGCCTTAACCGCAGTGGAAATAGTTCTTTACTATGTGGAGCATTTCCTTGGGGTTGTTCTCTACTTCGCGTCTGAGGTGTTTGTCGCGATAGCTTTCCAGCTGGGAAATTATGCCGTCGAGCATGTTTGCGGAAAATACACCTTCTCTTTCGTAATACTCTCTCTGGGCCTTCAGGCACTGGGCGCTGGCCTGGCAGCTGTCCGGCAGCTGGTCCAGCTTTGCAAGACGGTCTGCGTTCTTGGAGTCGTGGATGTTGACATTAACGTAGGTGTTTTCTGCAATTTGCAATGCATCAGGCATTTCTATGCCTATGCGGCAGGCTGTGCAGAGGGCTGCAATGAGCTGGTAAACATCTGCGCTGCCGTCTGGCGAACGCATTTCTACGGTCTGCTTCTGGGTTGTGTCTATGCCGGAAGGTTTTTCCAGAGGATTGGCCTGGCAGCTCATATCGCCGCCGGCCGTCCAGCCCAGCGGAACCCTTACCAGGACAGAACGGTTGCGGTCGCCCCAGCAGACATTTGTAGGGGCTTCCTGGTGCGGTACAAGGCGGAAGTAGGATGTTGGAACCTTGTTGCCGAAGGCGGTTATGGAAGGAGCCAGAACCATCATTCCGGCAATTGCCTTGCGGGCCGTCTGAGAAAGTTCGCCGTTTTCTATCATCTGGCTCTTGCCGTCTTTGGTTATCCTCATGTGGATATGCAGGCCGCTTCCGGCTTTGCCGGCGGTAATCTTTGGAGCAAAGGTTATGTCGTAGCCTTGCTTGTGGCCCAGGTTACGGATAATCCACTTGGCCAGAGTCAGCTGGTCTGCTGCATCTTCCGCATCCGTAGGCAGGAATTCTATTTCGTTCTGTTCGTAGATTTTTCCGTTGAGGGTAAAGTTCCCCACTTCGGAATGTCCGTACTTTATCTGCCCTCCGGCCTGAGCTATGTAATGCATGCACTGGATGCGGAACTGGTTGAACTTTGCAAACGGGCCGCTTTCGTGATAGCCTCTCTGGTCGGTGGCAGGGAACAGGTTGTCGTCATCTGCAATTACGTAGTATTCAAGCTCTCCCATAGCCTGAAACTCACATCCGGTTTTGGCCTTGAATACCTGGCAGGCCTTTCTGAGAGTGTGTTCCGGTGCGCTTTCCAGGGGCTGGCCGTCTTTGTTGAAGAACGAGCACAGCATTGTTACGGTAGGAATTTCTGCAAACGGATCTACAAAGGCCGTACGGAACCTTGGCAGTACATAAAGGTCAGAACTTGAGGCTTCTATGAACTTGAACAGACTGCTTCCATCTACTCTTTCTCCGCAGGAGAGAATCGTATTCAGATAAACTTCATCGCTGATGACAAAATTCAGTGTCTTTAGCCTTCCGTCTCCGGCAGGATACATGAAGTTTACCATCTGGATGCCATTGTCCTTGATATATTTTATGATGTCCTCCTTTGTAAACTCGGAGGGCACCTTCTGAAGGTACGCCACAATGGCGTTGGGGTTCATACTTATAACGTTGTTCATAAATCAAATCAATTATTTACCCAAAGTTAAGCCTTTATTCCCGATTTACCAAATACCCCGGGCCGGTGAGCATCAGAAGCCAATCGCTGAGAAAAAAATTCTGAATTGCGCATTTTGGCCTTAACTTTGCAATAGCGGTTCAAAAGAACATTATAGTTAATGGTTATGAAAAAGTTGGTTTATCTTATGTGGTTAGCAGCGGGCCTTTCACTTGCAGCGGCCTGCTCTTCAGACAGCGGCAGCGGTGTTCTGGATGATCCTAACCCTCCTGAGGGAGTTGTTACTCCGGGCAGCGGAAGTGGCAGCGGCACCAGTTCATCGTTCAAGAGCGGGGGATCTTCTTCACCTGCCAACGTCATAGCAAGCAATTCTACACTTACAACGTTTGACATCAGCCTGAATACTTCTGCCCTCAGCGAAACTGAGACGGTTCCTGCTGATGATGAGGACTACATAGAAAACTCGGAGTTTTCTACTTTGATTTCAATCGTCTATAACGGTTCTACTGCAACCGTGACCGGCAGCGCAAGCGGTGTGGAGGTGGATGTTGACGGAGCAGATGTAACCGTAAATTCTTCTGCCAAAAAGGTGGAGTACAAACTGAGCGGTACCTCCTCGGATGGAAGGTTTAAGATTTACAGCGAAAAGAAGTTCAAGCTCAGCCTCAGTTCTCTGACACTCACCAACAACGACGGTGCGCCAATCAACATCCAGAGCGGCAAGAGGGTGTTTGTAGTTCTTGACGGAACCAACACTCTCAAAGACGGGTCTTCTTACAATACCACCGAAGGCGAGGACGAAAAGGGATGTTTCTTCAGCGAAGGGCAGCTCATATTTTCAGGCAGCGGAACCCTCAACGTCAACGGGGTTTACAAGCACGGCATAGTTTCCGACGACTACCTGAGGTTCCGTCCGGGCAATGTAATCAATGTTACGGCTTCCGGCGGCCATGGCCTCAAGGCCAATGACGGAGTGAAGATAGAGGGCGGCGTGCTCAACATTTCTGTAAGCGGAACGGCTAAGAAGGGCATATCCTGCGATTCCATAGTATATGTAAACGGCGGAAGGACAACCATCCTGACCTCCGGCGGCGGAAAGTGGGATTCAGACGAGAACGATGTTACTGCAAGTGCAGGCATCAAGGCCGACGACAACTTCAAGATGACCGGAGGCGAGCTTTACATCAAGAGCACAGGTGCCGGCGGAAAGGGCATAAGCTCAGACATCGACATAGATATAAGCGGCGGAACCCTCAAGGTGATAACTACCGGCAAGCAGTATCAGTACGGCAGCTATGACGCCAAGGCCAAGGGCATCAAGGCCGATGGCAACCTCAGCATCAGCGGCGGAGATATCTGGGTAAGAACCAGCGGCGGCGAAGGCAGCGAGGGTATAGAGAGCAAGAAAGTCATGACCATAAGCGGCGGCAATACGCTGGTACATACATACGACGACGCCCTTAACGCCAAGAGCAGCATTGTAATATCCGGCGGAAACATCTACGCCTACGCAACCAACAACGACGCCATAGATTCCAACGGAACCCTTACGATTTCCGGCGGAAATATAATAGCAAGCGGAACCACTTCGCCCGAAGACGGGTTTGACTGCGACCAGAACACATTCACCATCACAGGCGGTGTGCTGATAGGCTTCGGTGGCGGAACATCCACTCCGTCCAACACATCAACCCAGGCTTCGCTGATATACGGGCAGGCTTCAATAGCCCAGAACACTTACATTGCAATTACCAGTTCAACCGGTACCAACCTCATGAGCGTCAAGGTTCCCCGTTCATATAACAGCGCAACCATCCTGGTTTCTGCCCCGGGTATGACCAAAGGAAGCAGCATTACCGTAAAGAGCGGCGTAACGGTCAAGGGAGGCGACGATTTCTGCGTGCCAATTTTTTTATACAGTTGAAGTCTTGGAACATTGGGGAAACTTTACCTTAAAAGACGGAACTGTTTTAAAAAATTGGCACGCAGTTGTTGTAGGCGGTAAATTCCTTGTTCGTTTTGATAAAAACAAATATGTAATAAATCCGTTTACTTTCGGTGCTTTCATACAGGATAGCGAAACAAAACGAGGTATCAGTCCTTTATATTCCGTTTTGGATTTGGCCCACACACAGGAAGATTTAATGAACAAGACGGTTAATATGCAGTCTTTGACAGAAAATCCGCCTTTACTTTGTCCGAAAGATTTTTTTGAAGATGACGAAATCGAACTTTATCCGGGCAAGATTATTACTTATGATCCGCAACTTTATACATCAAGCAGTATTCAACCGTTGTCATTTTCAACAAATATTTTCATAAGCGATATTACATTTTTATCTGATTTAATGAGTGAAATATCGGGCATTTTCCCGAATATGGTCGGAGCGGAAGAAAAGGGGAATAAAACCGCAACGGAAATTTCGGTTAAAACGCAAGGGCAAACAACAAGACTTTCAATGATATTGGATATTATAAACCAATATTTTATAGTGCCTAATGTCAAAAATATAGCAAAACTTTGTGCAAATTTTAAATTCGGTTCTGAAACCGTTTATTTAAACAAAGACAATAATCCCGAAAATGTTTTAATTACGGATGAAGTAAGACAAGCGGAATACAGATATACATATTCCGACAGAAATTCTATGACTGAAAGATTCAGTTTTGCCGATATGGTTATTCTTGCGGTTGAAAGGTTTGCAAACTACATACCGCTTGATATTAAGTCAGTATTTACTTGGTATATGGAACAAAAAGGAGTTGAAAACCCCGAACGGTTTATTCAACAAGTGCCGCAAATACCACAAGAAATACAGGCTGTTTTACTTCAAGATCCGGCAGTTCAACAAATGATACAAGGTGCTAATGATGCAAAAGCACAAAACTCAAACACTCCCGTTGAACAAAAAACACCGCAAGAGGAATTGGAATCAATAGCCAAAAGTCAACAGGCAACTATTTAATTATGAACAGATATATATTGATTAAGAAGTTCAATCTTATCGGCTCTGCCGAATATAAACGAATTAAAGAACTTCAATTAGAAAACATTTTAAGATTGGCAAATTCTGACATTGAACCTTTGGTGCTTAAAGGAATGTTGAAAAATATTGCCGATACGGACAAATGGGAAACTGAATTTCACACAGAACAACGCAAATTAAAAAAGGAGTAAAAAATTATGACGGATGAAAATGTTTCAACCCAAAATCAAGATGTTTCTTTGGATGAACAAATTGACGGAATATTAGACGATACCACAGAAACCACGAACACTACGGATGTTCCCGATAATACAGGAAATAACGATAATACAAATGTTCAAAACGAAGAAACAACGGACGAGGATAATACAAAACCTCAAATTCCCGAACAGTTTTTAAATCAAGACGGTACGGTAAATATTGATGATTTATTAAAGTCATATAACGAACTTCAACCGTTGGCAGTCGAAAAAGAACAATGGCAAAAAGAGAAAACGGAACTTCAAAAGCAAGCCGATTATGCGAAGCAAATACGGGAACAGGCACAAATTGAAGCACAAAATTTAGGATATAAAAATCCCGAAGAATATGCACTTGTGACAGAAATTGCAAGTGCTACCGCAGACGAATATATGAAATATTTGCATACGGTAGAAGAACCCGATAAAGTGCGTGGACTTTTGGCTTTATATGCTAAAAATCCCACACCGGAACTTTTGGAACGCATTGAGGATGAATTTAGTGTTGATATTGTCAAAAATGTTTCCGTTTTAGCCGAACGCACTAAAAATCAAATTCTTCAACAACAACAAGAACAAAGGCTTGAAGTTATAAGACAGGAAGCTGAAACTTTTGTTCAAAATTCAATTAAGGATTTTCCCGATTGGTTTAAAATACCCGAATTTACAAATTTCTTTGCGGATGCCCTAAAAGTAAAAGGTGACAGGTTTGAAACCGCCGCTTTTATAAAACATCTCGAAAACTTGAAAGAGTATTTCAGAAAAGAATTTATAGCGGAGCAAAACGCAAATAAAGAAAACAAATCGGAGTTAGATGAACTTAAAAATCTAACTCCGAAAACTATTCAGCAAAATACTTCAACAAAAAATATTGAAGATTACTCGCCCGAAGAACTCGATAAGGCGATTGCCGAACTTGTGTAAAAAATAAACAAAAGGAGTAATATATGTCAGACGAACAATTAATGATTACAACCTTTACCAAAGCATATAACAAATACATTTATGACGAAATGGTAATAGGTCAGTTGGCACACACGGAACTCAAAGACGGAGTTCGTCACGGTGCGGAAGTTGATGTTATTATGCCTGCTATGGTAAACTTGTTTGATTATACAGGCGGTGATTTACCGGATGCAGAATTAACAAACACTACTACCGCAAAAGTAAAATTTGATAAGGGTAAAGCCTTCCACTTTGAAGTTGATGAAGTCAAAAAGCAACAAATAGCAAATGCTCCCGACTTAAAACAAAAAGTTGAATTAGCAAAAGAATATTCTTCAGATGCTATTAAGCAATTTGCAGCCGCAGTTGATACGGCTTACGGAAAACTTTATACAAGGGCAGGACACTATTTATCCGGTTCAAACAATTCCGCTATCACTTTGGATGCTGATTATGCAAAAGAAATTTTAGCATATATGCAAGCAGAATTTAAAAGAGGTGATAGAAAAGGTCATACAAATTGGATTGACGGTCAAATGGTTGCTATCGTTCCGCCGGAATATCAATTCTATTTAGGTAAACTTGAAGAACTTAAATATGTTGAATCCGGTCATAAGAAAATAGCAAAAGGATTTATCGGACATCTTGCAGGTTGGGATATTGTTGTTTCAAACAATGTCGCAAGTGTTACGGAAAATAACACTACAACCTATTATCCTCTGTTTG
>ERZ842401.4463-NODE-4463-length-16271-cov-4.031265_pt1 | contig 16271 bp, 19 predicted proteins | sample MGYA00521270_ERZ842401 | MGnify/ENA primary metagenome ERZ842401 (study PRJEB31892, sample SAMEA3878208) | bioreactor metagenome | biome: Moose rumen | place: Sweden | collected 2011-10 | study: EMG produced TPA metagenomics assembly of the PRJEB12797 data set...
GCTACGAGGACCCCGCGCTGCATACGCCGAACACGAACTTTGCGCTGCTCGTCAGTAAACGCTTCACTGAGCCGTTCAACGACAGCACGGCGTACGCGGAAAATATCGCAAAGCTAAGTAACATGCTCGGCGGCGGGGTCATGCTGCAGCGCTTCGGCGATCTGATCGCGGGACGGCGCTCCACGGAAAAGCGCATACAGGAGAGCTTCACGGTTCCGACGCTTGCCGCAACGCCCGGCGATCTTTCGCTCGTCATGCCGAAGCGGATCTTAGACGGCGTGATCGAAATGATCTATGCGCTGGACCGGATCGCGCCCGGCACCGCAAACGACGATACGCTTTTATACGGCGTCGAGGTCAAGTTCTACAACATGCACGTGGAGCTCAACGAAAACCTCGAAACGAAGCATACGGGGCTTTACGTGATCGGCGACGGCAGCGGCGTCACGCACTCGTTGTCCCACGCGTCCGCAAGCGGCGTGTTTGTCGCAAGAAGGATCGCAAAAGGCGATCCCGCATGCCTGTATTGATGCATTCGGCATACGGAACTGTTTCGGAAATACGCAGAAAAGGCGCTGCTTATGGTCATTCTGATTACCGGCGCGACGCATACGGGCAAGACCGTGCTCGCACAAAGATTGCTTGAAAAACGGCATATTCCGTATCTGTCGATCGACCATCTCAAGATGGGGCTGATCCGCAGCGGACAGACCGATCTCACGCCCGAGGACGATGGGAAGCTGACGGCGTACCTCTGGCCGATCGTGCGCGAGATGATCAAGACCGCGATCGAAAACCGGCAGGACCTGATTGTCGAGGGCTGCTACGTGCCGTTCGACTGGCGAAAGGATTTCGATGAACGGTATCTTGATTCGATCCGGTTTGTCTGCCGTGCGTGTACCGACGCATATATCGACGCGCATTTTGACGCGATCCGCTCGCACGCAAACGAGATCGAAGACCGCCTCGACGATTCGGGACTTTCGACGAATTGGCTGAAAGCGGAGAACCGCCAAATGATCGAGGGCTTTCAAGCGGCGGGTGAAGCGGTAACGCTGATCGACACGGATTGGGAGAGCATGATCGACGCGCTGACAGAGGAGATGCTATGAGAAAAACCGTTGAGGAACTGTTGGAAACGCCGTATTGGGTCGCGGATATCCTGCCGGAGCAGGTGAAAGCAAACAGCCCCGGGCAGTATTTTGCCGTCGAGCGGTATCTGATGAGAGAGCCCGGACGCACAGAGATCAAGCGGCGGCATGCGGAGCTCGTGCTGAAGCTGAACTGCTATTATGGCATTTCACTGAATGAGGAGACGGAGCAAAATCCGCTGCCCGAACGGATCGAGACGGCGATCCGCACGCGGCATGTCTGCGTTCTTTTGGACGACAGCCTGATTGTTTCCGATCCGGACGATACCTATTTGACGATTTATAACGCGGACGGGCGGCTTCTTTCGCTGCTGGATCGGCTTTGCGTTGGAGTCGGGCTGTATCTTTGGCGGCCGGAAAGCGAAAAACAGGGAGGGGTATGATGGCAAACCTGATCGTGGTATGCGGACCGCAGGCGGTCGGCAAGATGACAGTGGCGGAAGCTTTACGTGATAAGCTCCGATACAGCATGATGATGAATCACGACAGCATAGAGCTAAGTGATCGCATCTTCGGCTTCGGCACGCCCGCGCAGAAGGCGCTGAACGGCGCGATCCGCGAGAGCGTGTTTACCCTTGCGGTCAAGCACAACGTGGACCTGATCTTCACGTTCGTTTGCGCGTTCGATCTAAAGGAGGACGTGGCGTATCTCAAAGCGCTCGAAGCGCAGTTTACCGAAAGCGGCGGCAGTTTTTACTTCGTCGAGCTGTCCGCAACGCTCGAAACGCGGCTTCTTCGCAACGAAACGCCGCACCGTATGGAGCGTAAGCCCTCGAAGCGGAACACGGAATGGAGCCGTCGCGACATTCTGAAAACTGCAGAACGGTACAAGCTGAACACGAACGAGGGCGAAGTCCTGTTCGCACATCATCTCAAGATCGACAATACCGATCTAAGCCCGGACGAGGTCGCGGACCGCGTGATCGCGGCGTTCGGGCTTGCGCCGAACGACAGGGAAGACAAAGAACAGCGCTTCGGCGAATAGGGCAGCGGGAGACCGAGGTCGACCTCCCCTACAACAGCATAAAGGAAGGAGAAACTATGATCGTACTGAACGTAACGTACAAGTGCAAGCCCGATATGCGGGAGGAATTCCTCGAGGCGATCCTTCGCGAAGGGATCGACGAGGCAAGCCGCGCGGAAGCCGGCAATCTCAAATATGATTACTATCTGCCGTTTGACGACAACGGTGATCTGCTGCTCGTCGAAAAATGGCGCGACGATGCCGTGCTCGAAGCGCACGGCAAGACGCCGCATCTTCTTCGCCTTTGCGATCTGAAAGCCGAATACGTGACCGAAACGGTTATCGAGCGGTTTGAGACCGCGGCGATCTGAAGCTGAAAAAGCACCCGGTCGGGTGCTTTATTTCTCATGCACGAGCTTTCCGCTCACGTGCTCTATAACGATCTCCATGATCTCGGCGCGGTCGAGGTCCTTTTCGATCTCACGGTCGACCTCCTCCTCGCTCGGGTAGTATTTCATGCCGAACGCCTTCGCCTTTGCAATCTTGACGGCGAGATCGGTTACGGGCCTCGCGCGGCCGAATACGATCACGCTTTTCACGTAGTACGACCAATCGCCGCGCTGCTCGCCGGCGTCGTGAACGGTAAAGCAGACCTTGTCCGAGACGCGCATGGCGTCGGTCTTGTGCCCGCTTTTGGATGAATGGAAAAAGATCCGGTTTTCAGCTTCGTCATAGAAGAAATTGATCGGCACCGCGTACGGATATCCCCCGTCGCCGATCACCGCGAGTGTGCCCCGCTTTTCGGCCTGAAGGATTTTTGCGCACTCTGCATCCGAAAGCGCCTGCCTGAACCGGCGCATCGGCCTGAACGATTGTTCCATTTTTGATCTCCTTTCCGGTCCGTCGGCGATCGGCGCTTTTTCGCAGATTCCGATCCATTCACAGTCGCGGCAGACGTCTTTCAGCGTTCCCGCCGCAATGATCTTTTCCTTTGCGATCCCCGAGAGCGTGCGCCACGGAAGCGTGTTGCCGAACGAAAGCCCCATCGCTTCGATCGCGCGGCGGTCGATCGCTCTCACCTTCGCGTCGGTTTCGCAAACGCCCGCATGCGCATTGGGACATCCAGCGCAGATCGCGTCGCAGCCGTCGATGAGCGTCACGTCGGCGCCGCCATCGAGCTTTTCGAGGATCGCGTACATGTGCTTTACAAACGCTTCGCTGTACCCCTTGCCTTCAAAAAACTGCGCGCACAGCGCGTGATGCGGGCGGATCTGCATATCGTTCGTTCCTTTCGGCATTTGATTTCAATGCATTATACCGCTTTTCGCACCGTTTCACAAGTGCGAAAAAACGCGGGCATGTTACGCGCCGCGTCTCCGTCGATTGTATGTTTGCTTTATTCCCCGCAATTCGGACAGGGCACGGTCGCGGCTACGGTTCCGACGCCGCCGCAGGCCGAACACGCGGTCATATTGGTTACGAACGCTGCGCCGCCGCAGCCGCCGCAGGGCTGCCACTGTCCCATCCACCCCATGATCGCATCATAATACGCGTTCGGATTGTACCAGCCGCCCGCGCCGCCGCATGCCGGGCAGGCAACGGTGTTCGCCGTCATACCCGTGCCGCCGCAGGCAGAGCAGGCGACGGTTGTTGTCACCACGTGGGTATCGTTGCAGACGGCGCAAGGTGCGATCTCTTCTTCGATTTCGGTATAAGCCGGAACATCGTCCGCATCCGCGGGCTCCGTCTCATCGTACCCGCGGCTGATTTCGGGCGCATCCTTCGTGCCGGTGCTTTGCGTCCGGGCCGCAGACGGCGCCGCGCATCCTGTCAGCAGTATACAAAGCAGCATCGCTGCCGCAATCAGTTCCCGTAAAGTCTTTTTCATAATCGGTTTCCTCCTGTGTTTTGCTTTTCATACAGTAGGACAACCGATTTCCGGATTCGGTTTTATTTTCCCGAATTTTTTAAAATTCCGTCAGTCGTCGGGAAAGCAGGGATTCCGGAACCGTTCCTTACTCGGCTTTCGCGTTTGCCTTTGCCTGAAACTTCTCAACATCGACGATAAAGCGCTCGTGCGTGCCCTCGGCGATCTTACCCGCTTCGTCGTATGCGGTCACCGAGAACACGAGCCGTCTGCGGTCGATTTCGACGAGTTCCGTCTCGCACCAAACCTTCATGCCGATCGGCGTTGCGGCGATATGCGCGATATCGAGCTTCGTGCCGACGGTACCTGAACCCGGCTCCAGTTCGTCCTGTACGCTTCGCCACGCCGTTTCCTCGACGAGCGCGATCATGCACGGCGTTCCGTATACGTCCACGGCGCCGCTGCCCCAGACCTTTGCCGAAAGGTCCTTGGTGACCGTTTTCTCCAAATGTCCCTTCATTCCGATTTGCAGCATAATACCCTCCTGTTTTTTCCTTATGAACGGCGCGCGGTACGTGAGAAAAGCGGCGGTTGATCCGCCGCTCCGTCCGTCAATATGCGTACCGGATCGTGCACCAGCTGCTGCCGTCGATCCATCCGTTCGCATCGCAATGCATGATGACCCAGTACGGACCGTAATAGACGCGTGCGCACCAGTCGCCTTCCTCATTGGATGCCCACGTGATCTCCGCGCCGATATCGCTTGCGCGGACCTTTCCGTTGAATCCAAGCGTGCTCAAATTCCATACCAGCACATCAGTGCACCGTTCGCTCCCGTCAAAATACTGTTCAATGATATACCCCGGATAATAGTCTTCATAAAGATCAAGGCCGTCCCCGTACATTGCGCTGTAATCTGCATCGAAGGTAAATGTAAAGTCCGACAGTTTTTCGAAGTAGAACGGATAAAGCATGTAATCGCGCTCCCCATGACGGGATCCTGCCGTCTGCAGCGTGCCGCCTTTGGCCCGGACCTGACTGTAATTCATGTCCAGATATTGGCAGACGCCCGACTTGTCGATCGCCGTCCAGAGGTCTTCAAAATCGACCCGTGAGGTCGGATCGTCCCACTTTTCCCAAAGCTCAATGGACCTCAGATTATAGAAAGCGCTTCGCACGTCGGCGGACGCTTCGGAAAACGTGACCGCCTTGAGCTTCGGACAGTATCCCAGAAGATACAGCGAATCGGGATTCACGCTGCAGCCGGTCAGATCCAGGTATCTCAGCTCTTTGAAGCTGCTGAAACAACTGATATCCGTCACGCCGGTATCGTAAACCCGCAGCTGCGTCAGGTAATTCAGCGACGCCAGCGGCCTTACGTTCCAAAGCGCGTGATCATGTCCGAGGTTCAGATAATCCAGCGCAGGGAGCTCCGCAAGCGGCGACACGTCCGTCAGCCTTGACAGATAATACAGATCCAGCTCTCTCAAATTGGTCAATCCGCTCAGATAACGGATCTGCGCGTCGTTCAGATCGTTGTCGGCAAGGTTCAGCGCCTCCAACTGCTTCAAGCCGCTGATCGGGCTGATATCCGAGATCGCATTGTAGCACAGATTCAGTTCCTTGAGATTCGTGAGCGAGGTAATCCAGCTGATATCCGTCAGCTTGACGCCGCCGTAGTTGTTTCCGCAGGTTTTTAAACCGAGCATGGTCAGCCCGGTGAGCTTCGCAAGCGGCGTATAGTCGTCCAGATAGCAGTAATCGAGATCCAGCTTGCGGATGTTCGGGCAGAAATTCACCAGATTCTCCACCTCTTCCCGCGTGATGTGTTTGATATGCTCGCGATCTCCGACGACCGTATGCCCGGCCGCGTCTCTGGTCTCGGAGTCGATCTCCGTGATTCCGGTGGGCAGCTCTGCGCCGCCGAACAGGAAGGTCGCGGGGATCACCGCAGGTTCGGTCCCCGGCGCTTCGGGTTCCGTCACTTCCGGCTCCGTTACCTCGGGCTCCGTTTCTCCCGGCTGCAAGCCGTCCGGTCCCGGCGTTACCGTCTCCGGATCCACCTCCGGAGAGGCGGTATTTTTGTCATGCAGAAACGACGGGACGCCCGGCACGTCCATGCATGCAACGCTCAGTACAGAACAGAGCAGCAGCGCCGTCATCAGAACGGCAAGCTTTTTTCCGATGATTCTCATGCTATCCTCCGAAACGGTTTTGACCGTATTCCGTCATTTTTTATTTTACCAGTTGTAATATCGCCTGTCAATTCCGTTTCGGCCTGTGTCGCGTTTACCGCCCGGGACAGTGCCTTCGTGACCGTCTTTTGATTCCTCCGGGCCCGCATATATTCCATCGACGCCGTAAAGGTCTTGCTATGCGGGTTCGCGGCCGTTCAGCGACCAGCGGATCAGCTCGAGCATGATCGGCTGCAGCTTTCGCGCGCGTTCCGTCCGATCGTATTCGACGCGGATCGGAACCTCTAAATATTCCTCGCGCGTCACAAGCCCGTCGTCCTCGAGCTCCTTCAAAACCTTGGAAAGCATCGTGTTGGAGACGCCGGAAATGCTTTTCAAAAGCTCGTTGTACCGGCTTTTTCCGTTTGCAAGCAGGGAGCACAGGATCGGCAGCTTCTATTTTCCGCCGATCATGCGCAGCGCTTCCTGCAAAACGCAGGTCTCCGAGCAGGGACAGTTGTGCGCTTTTGCCAATGGGACCTCCGATCAGTTTTTTCTTACTTGCAAAAAATAATCTGCGTGGTTGACAGCATCGTATATTTTATATACAGCATACTCGATAAGGAATCCGTTGTAAAGAAGAAAACAGAATCGGAGGGATGATTGTGCAAATACTGAAAACAATGCAAAGCCGCCGCAGCGTTCGCACGTTCGACGGAACCCCGCTGCATGCCGAGGACGCAAAGGCCATTCTTGACTTTGCCGAAAAGGTCGAGAATCCCTATGATATCCCGATCGCATGGCGCATGCTCGACGCAAAGGAACACGGGCTTTCCAGTCCGGTGATCGTAGGGACGGACACCTATATCGCAGGAAAGCTCCTAAAGGTTCCGCACGCCGAGGAAGCGTTTGGATACACCTTTGAGAAGGTCGTGCTGTTTGCCGAATCGCGCGGCATCGGCACGACATGGATCGCAGGCACGATGAACCGTTCCGCGTTCGAGAAAGCGATGCATCTAAGCGACGGCGAGGTGATGCCGTGCGTAAGCCCGCTGGGCTACCCGGCAAAGAAAATGTCGCTGCGGGAATCCATGATGCGAAAAGGGATCAAGGCGGACAGCCGTCTCCCCTTCGAAACGCTGTTTTTCGACGGCGCGTTCGATACGCCGCTTTTGCCCGAAAAAGCCGGCGCGTTCCGGGTCGCCTTGGAGGCTGTACGGCTTGCGCCGTCCGCCGTGAACCGGCAGCCGTGGCGCGTCGTCGCCGCGGGCGATGCGGTTCATTTTTACGAGAAGTCCGCAAAGGGTTACGTATCCGCCGACGGATGGGACGTACGGCGGATTGATATGGGGATCGCGCTTGCGCACTTCGAGCTTGCGGCGAAGGAAAGCGGGCTCTTTTATATGCTGCACGGCGATATCACCTACGTCGACGAAGCGCTGTATGCGAATAAGCTTTCGGTCGTTTTTGAGGATCTCGCCGCCGCACGCGAGACACTTGATCGCATGCGTGAATTTGTGCGGAACCATCCGACGGTCTACTGCGGCACGCACACGCCGCAGGGCTATGAGAACCTTGAAGCCAACCGCGTGATGGATCTCGCGCATCCGGTTCCGACCGTGTTCGCCGAGGTGGATTTCATGAAGAAGGAAGCGTCGGGCAAGTACGTCTGCTCGATCTGCGGCTACGTCTATGATCCCGCAGAGCATGACGGCGTGGCGTTTGAAGATCTTCCGGACGACTGGAAGTGCCCGCGCTGCAAGCAGCCGAAGGAGAAGCTCAACAAGGCGTAATCGCTGACGGGAACAGGAAGCATTCCTGCCGGGGAATAATCCTTCAAAAGCGGCGCTTGTGCGGACGACCGGACTCCGGCAGAAACCGCGCACCCGACCCGCAGAACGGCGAGATTTAAAAAAGTGCCTGAAAAAGGCACTTTTTTCGTGGTTTTTTCCGTTCGCACGGCGCGCAAACTTTGGAGCTCATCCGTTTCCGCAGCCCGCCCGATACGTCTTTTGTCTCTTTTTCATCCGCGATTTTCACCGCACGAACGGCGCGCGATAGGCCGCGTTGATCTCGGCGATCTCCTGTTCGCCGTCGATATAAGGCTGATATATCTCGTCGATTCGCCCGCCGCCCAAATTGTCGCAGCCGTTGCAGAATTCACACTCCGCCCCGCACGCACCCCAAAGCGCCTGCCGGACGATCGCTTCCCGCTCCTCCTGTGTCGTGTCCTTGATCAAAATGGATTTTCCGTTCATTCTTCCCTCCGCTATACCTGCATTATACCGCATCTCTTCCGGTTTCACAAGCAGGACTGCGTTTTGCGGCTTTTCTTTTGCGGGCGTTCATGGTATACTGAAAAGCGAACGGGCGGAAATCGCCCAAAGGGACGAGAGACGATGGAAAAGCGATCTTTTCTTTCAAAATATGTCGGTACAAAAGCGTTTTATAAGACGGTCCTTGCGATCGTCATACCCGTGGTGATCCAGAACGGCGTCAGCCAGTTCGTCAGCGTGCTGGACAATCTGATGGTCGGAAGGATCGGGACCGAGCAGATGAGCGGCGTCGCAATCGCGAACCAGCTTATCTTCGTGTTCAATCTGACGGTCTTCGGCGGGCTCTCGGGAGCAAGCATCTTCGGCGCGCAGTTTGCCGGAAAGAAGGACACGGACGGCATCCGGCACGTGCTCCGCTTTAAGCTTGTGATCTGCGCGATCATCTCTGCCGTTGCGCTCGTCGTGCTCGGCTTTTTCCATCGGCCGCTGCTTCGCCTGTTTCTGCACGAAGGCGGCGCGGAAGGCGACCTCATCGCAACGCTCGAATACGGCAGTAAGTATGTTCTTATCATGCTGATCGGGCTTGTGCCCAGTGCGATCTCGATGTGCTACGCCTTTTCGCTTCGCGAAACGGGCGAGACCTTCGTACCGATGGTCGGCAGCGGGTCCGCGGTGCTCGTCAATCTGCTGTTCAACTACCTTCTGATCTTCGGAAAGCTCGGCTTTCCCGCTTTGGGCGTCGTCGGCGCGGCGATCGCAACGGTCATTTCGCGCTTTGTGGAGCTTGCGATCATCGTGATTTACGCGCATACCCACACGGCGCGCTTCCCGTTTTTCAGCGGCGTTTATCGCTCGTTCTATGTACCGGGCGCGCTTGCAAAGCAGATCGTGATCAAAGGCACGCCGCTGCTTTTGAATGAAGCGCTCTGGTCGCTCGGCATGACGACCATGATGCAGTGCTATTCCACGCGCGGCATCTCCGCCGTCGCAGCGCTGAACATTTCGAGCACGGTATCGAACCTCTTCAACATCGTCTTTATGTCCATCGGCTCCTCGATCGGCATCATCGTCGGCAACCTGCTCGGCGCGAACAGGCTCGAAGAAGCGAAGGACACGGACAAAAAGATCCTTGCGCTTTCGGTGTGCACCTGCCTGTTTTTCGGCTCCGCGCTTGTCGTTGCTGCGCCGTTTATCCCAAGGCTCTACAACACCGGCGACGAGGTGAAGGCGCTTGCGACGCGCTTCCTTTGGGTATCCGCGTGCATGATGCCGTTCAACGCGTTCACGCATGCCTGCTATTTTACACTGCGCTCCGGCGGGCAGACGAAGATCACCATGCTGTTCGACAGCTGCTTTGTGTGGGCGCTGTGCATTCCCGTCGCGTTCGTTTTGAGCCGGTTTACAAAGCTTCCGATCCTGCCGCTCTATATCGTCTGCTGCTCGCTGGAGCTTATCAAGTGCGTGATCGGCTTTATCCTTGTAAAGAGCGAGCGATGGGTCGTCAATATCGTGCGGGACGGAGAATCGGAAAGGCAGGTGGCCGCGGATGAAGCGAACGCCGATCAATGAACGGCAGCTTCCGGATTATACGCGGGGCGAGGAGATCATGAACATGGCCTCTCATATTGTGGGCGGCGCGATCGGCATCGCGGTGCTCGTGTTCGGCGTGCTGTTCTCCGCACGGAAGCGAGACGTGTGGGGTATCGTCAGCGTTTCCGTCTACGGCGCAGCGATGATCTGGCTCTATACGATGAGCAGCATCTATCACGGGCTCCGGCCCGGTCGCGGCAAAAAGGTATTGCAGGTGCTCGATCACTGCACGATCTACGCGTTGATCGCGGGCACGTACACGCCGATCCTGCTTGCGGGCATTCGCCCCCTGCATCCGGTACTCGCGTGGGTATGCTTCGGGCTCGAATGGGGACTGTTGGCGCTCACCACGACGCTGACCGCGATCGACCTTCGAAAATACCGCGTCTTTTCGATGATCTGCTATATCGCGATGGGATGGCTCATCATCGTTGCCGTGCCGCAGACGATCGAGGCCATGACGCTGACCGGGTTCTACTGGCTGCTGGCGGGCGGTATCGCCTACACGGTCGGCGCGATCCTGTACGGCATCGGAAGCAAAAAGCATTGGTTCCACTCGATCTTTCATCTGTTCGTGCTGCTCGGCAGCGTCCTGCAGGCGGCGTCGATCCTGTTCTACGTCCTGCGCTGACAGCTGCATCCCAAATACGCAGCAAAACCCGAGGCGTACGCCTCGGGTTTTCTCATCTTTGCTCTTTCCGATCGGTTCCGGACTGCGAACGCATCGCCGTTTTTACCGTTTCAGGGCCTCGCTTAAACCGTAAGGGACGCTTCTCGGCCCCCTTACCGCATAAATGCCGTATGCATCCTTCAGATTTTCAAACGTGAATCTGTCCGGCTGATACCGTTTCAAAAGTTTGATCTTCATCAGCGCTTTCATGCACACGTTGCCGTCGTCGTACCGAAACGGAATGTCGGCTTTCGTCACTTTGCACTTAAAAAGGATTGCCGAGACGGGCGCCGCCACATATACAAAGACCGTATCGTCCTGCCGGATCCCCGCGCCCTGTTTCCAGTCGATTTCATCCGCGTCTTTGAACGCCTGCTCGATATCGTAGTATTTTGGATTTGCCGGAATGATCCATTCTTTCGGCGGACGAAGATTCCGCTGCTTTTGCTTCGATGCTGTGGCAGCGTAGCTTTCGTGGAGCCATCGGCAGATATCTTCAAACGGGACCGAGCCGTCCAGCAGAATGGAAACCCAGTTTCCGCGGCTGATATGGTACCCACGAAGAAACCCCGGCTGCTGTACCAGAAGATCGGCAAGGAAGGGATCGGACAGCTTGACGTTAAGAATGTCCGTCATTTCATCGCCTTCCAGTCCGAGCTTGTCCCTTCGCACATTCATCACCAGTCCGAACCACTTCCGGTTATCGGCATGCCGGAAGATCGCGTAATCCGGATAGCGCTGCCATAGATATTCCGGTGCAGCCTTGTATTTCTTTTTTACGTAATCAATCAATCGGTCTCTGTATGTCATTTCAATCCTCCGCCGTCCACAATCGTTTCGTTAGTCGAACGCCCTGCTGTTACGCCTGCTCCCACGGGACGAAGATGCAGTAAACGGGATCGAGGTCGCCCATGTACAGCCATACGCTGTCGCCCATTTCGATTTCTTCGCCGAAATACAGGTTCGGCATAAACAGCTTTGCGCTGGTGCGGCGCGCGCCGCGCAGCGTAATCCCTTCCTTGACCGGGTTCTCGCGGAATGTGCGGATGATTTCGGAAAGCTCCGGGATCTGCAGCTTTTTCGCAAGCGCCGGAACGACGTCCTCCTCCTTGCAGTATTCGACCCGGTCCGGGTTTTTCAACAGATTGCGCGTCAGCATGGTCTTCCTCCTTTGTAAACGGTTATCGAAGCGTCTTTAGGTATTCCTTGTGCGCGTCCGTGACGCGAAAACTCTCGATCGCCTTCTGGATCGCTTTTTTATGCGTCCACGGATCCAGCCTGCGTTCCTCGAGGTAAACGACGCTCTCGTCGTAGCGTTTTGCAAGCGCCGTCGCGAAATACCACGCGACCATCATTCGGATGTAATAATCCTCGCCCGTAACGTTTGCGACCCACGCGAGATATTCCGGCTTGAAATCCGCGTCCAGAAACTCATTCATCAGCATGCGGATCCCGAACCGTGCGGTATATACGTGCTCCGACGCGATCCATACTTTGATATACGGCAGCAGCTTTTCACGGTTCCTGCAAAACACCTTCGGCGTCGCCTGATCACTGACAGGCCAGCAATCCACATATGGCAGAAAGGCTTCCACCGCGCTTATGCATGCGTCGAAGTCCCGGATCATCGAAATCAGGAAGAAGTGCACAAGGTTTTCTTCATAATATCGGTGCGGAAGCGCAGAAAGGAAGTCCTCCGCCTCCGGCGTTCCTTTGATTTCCTTTGCGATCCTGCGCATGTCCGGCGTCCGGACGCCGATGACCGTCTCCTTCGGGATATTGGGTACAAGCCTGCTTTGGAATTCCCGGTATACCTCGTCGCTGCAGGCGGAAAGCCTCTCATAAACCGTCATACTGCAAAACCTCCCTTTTCCGTTCCTTACGCAATATCGGAATCATCACATCGTGCAAAACGACAGCACCGTCTCGGTCTCGTTCAGGCGGATCGCTTCGGGACGGTAGTTTGCCGTTGCTTTCGTCCACAGCGCTTTTGCCGCCATATTCTTTTCGTTGTATTTGATCTCCCAGCGGCCTTTGAACCGTTCAAAAATCAGCTCCGCCGCCCGTATCGCCTTTCCCGAAAAAGAAATCATCGTTGTTTTCCGCAATCAGTCTCAGAACTGCATTACCCGCAGCAACTTCCTGCTCCTCTTTATTGGGACAAACTTGAAAACCATAATCTGATGCCGTGGCGTACTCTACAAATGTTCTTACATCCCCTTGCTTGGAGTATAACTCCAATGTCCTGCATGGATAGAAAAACTGTTTATATAACGTCTCTCCTAAGTGTTTTTCAATGGATTGTTCCATCTGCTTTTTCTCCGTTAACCTTTTCCTGATAGAGCCGCATCAGCCACGCCACGCACGCCGCCTCGTCCGTTTCCTTGATCGGCATGCCGTATGCCTGCATGACCGCGCGATCGTTGGCTTGATGTGCTTTGCGCAACTCCTGCGGCATGGTCAGCGGGTCATACAGATCGGCAAGCGACGCGTCCGGATAGAGCGCCCGCGCATCCAGAATCCCCTGTGCGGTCTGCTCGATCTTCGCCTTCTGCTCGTCCGTCGGCTCGGGCCATGGGAAAGTATTATAAACCGTACTTCCAGAGTATCTATAATCGCTCTTTAATCTTCCCGCTATGGTTCTCACCCATGACATATGAACGTTTGACGTTATCACGCCAAAGTCATAATACGATGCGTCCTGGATTGTAACAAGAAGATTGCTCGGTATTATTTCAGGAGATATAAACCCTATAGGTATATATCGTCTTCTTTGAGAAGATGCTTCCGGTATTACAAGAGATGCTGTGCCCTTGTATGAAATGAAGTAAAAGACGCTCGGTCTGTTTCCTGCTTCCTGTGTCGGTTTCGCTGTGCTTGAAAGACGAAAATCTCTTACAGCAGCAATTCTTCTCATTATTTCTTGATTGTGACGATACTCGTTCGCAGAAACGTCTTTCAGCCAAATACAATACCGTTTATCGCCTCCGTTAATGTAATCCTTTGCTCCAATATACAAGTGGATATATTTTTCACATTCAGGATACTTCCGAATAAAATCATCCTTCTCTTGTTCAGATAAGATAAAGTTTCCGTCGTCAATCGGCATGTTGCCTTTGACGCATAAGGGTGCCCGTGAAATTGGTTTACCGCAGCTACTGACTAATACGTCAGGCGCATCGATAAGATATGGACTGATATTTGATACTTGAAAATGCGTATTGTCATCATAAATGGTCTTAATAGGTGGATTATAGCTACAAAATCCGATAATAACGCAGTGAACATGCGCTTTTACAGAAGCCTCGCTATCCCAAATAAATGTTCGGTATGCAAATTTAATATGCATGCCATAATCTCTAAGCAGCTTTCCCCATAAAGGTGCTACTTGCTCTCCTTGCGTGATGCTGTTTGTCGAAACAAAGGCGCTAATAATACTCGTATCTTTAATAAGCTCCGCCGCCTTATAATACCATGCGCCTACATAATCAAGGCTGTTAGATAATCTGATCTTTCCAAATACTGCAACTGCTTCGTCTTTTTGCTGCTTTGTCATCATTGCAGCCCCCACAAACGGCGGGTTGCCCATGATATAGTTCAGCTTTTCCTTGGGTACAACGTCATTCCAGTCGATGCGCAGGGCGTTTCCCTCCACGATGTGCGCGTTGGTTTTGAGCGGCAAAAAGTCAAGGGACATATGCACAATGTCCTCCGTGGCTTTCATCATCTGGTTTTCCGCGATCCACAGCGCGGTGCGCGCGACGGTGACGGCAAAGTCGTTGATCTCGATGCCGTAAAACTGCGAGATGTCCACTCGAATAAACTGAGACTGATCCACATCCAGTCCAACCATCTTGCCCGAAAGCAGCAGCCGCAGCGCCTCGTTTTCGAGCTTTCTGAGGCTTAGGTAGCTTTCGGTTAAAAAGTTGCCGCTGCCCGCCGCGGGGTCAAGGAACGTGAGCGATGCGAGCTTGTTCTGAAACGCGCGCAGCCGGTTTTCCCTGGTTTTGAGGACCGCGATCCCCCTGATCTCCTCCAATTCCGCTTTGAGATCGTCCAAAAACAGCGGGTCGATAACCTTGTGAATGTTCTCGATGGACGTATAGTGCATGCCGCCGCTGCGTCGCGTTTCGGGATTCAAGGTGCTTTCGAACACCGCGCCGAAGATCGTAGGGCTGATCTCGGACCAGTCGAAATGATCGGAAGCGTCGCGCAGGATGAGCTTTCGGATCTCATCCGTAAAGGGCGGGATCTCGATGTTCTCGTCGGAGAACAAACCGCCATTGACGTACGGGAACGCCGCAAGCAGCGGATCGTCGTCTTTTAGATACGGATCGCGCTCAGAGGGCTTTTGATCGAGCACGCGGAACAGGTCGCGCAGCGCTTTTCTTGCGCGCGCGGCGTCGAACTGCGCCATGTAGTCATGGAACATGTTCTTTTTGCCGAAGATGCCCGCATCCTCGCCGTAAAGGCAGAACACGATACGGACACACAGCTTGTTCAGGGATTTCAGCGTTTCGGGATCGTCAGGGTTTTTGTACTGTTTCAGAAAAGCGTCGTAGATCTGCCCGACCAGTCTTCCCGCATCCAACGAGAGCTTCATTTCGTCGGTGACCTTTTTTGTCTCCTTGTTCACAAGGAAATCGAGTATATGGTACTTCACCGGAAGATCCGAAAGCGCGAGCTTGACGGGCTCCGGGCGACGTGTATTCATGTCGTAGACCCAGATCTCGGCAAAATTGGACGTGACAATCCAGCGGGCTTTTTCGTCGAAGGGAAGCCCATTGTCATACTCTTTTGCCTGTTCATAGGGCGTTTTTCCGCCGTGTCCCGCCTGCGGCTTATCGAGCGCAATGCCGAACGATTTCTGTTCGATCAGCACGCGGGTTTCCGGGATATATACGTCGATGCGCTTTGTATTGCCGTCCGCGCCGATCACCTTCTTTTCGAAGCTGACGCGCTCGGTCGCCCGTTCGACGCCGAGAATGTTTGTCAGAAATTCAAGCCAATAGGAACGAGCGTCCTCATCCTCGTTGCCGTGATCCTTCCATCTGTAATAAAACTGCCGGGCGGCCTCTCGCTGCTGTGCGTCTGTCATGGCTTATGATTCCCTAAAATAATGATCTGCCCTTATTATATGATATTTCGACTGTGTTTTCAAGGCGGAAACTGCATTTGGAGCAACTATAAGGACGGCAGCGATCCGATACGGCATCTTTCGGATTGCGTCAGCAGAGGAAAGGATGCCGGCGACGCGCGCGAACGCAAAGCGTTCGGCGCGTATACGAACGGACGCTGATGCGCCCGTGAGAATCGATGATCAGCCGCAATAAAAATGGCGATCCGATACGGAGAAATCCGATCAGATACAGCGCTGCGCGCTGAATAAGGATATTTCTCCGGCGACGCGCGGACGCGAAGCGACCGCGCGTATACGAACGGGTGCGTTGCACCCGTTCTCGCTGCCCTGACGCGACAAAAAATCAGCCCCCATGAAGGAGGCTGATTTTTTGGTAGCGGCGATGGATGTGCTGGAGTATGCAAAGATTCATCTGCCGATCCTGCTCGGAACGCATACT